>Ga0116231_10008259_pt1 | contig 18366 bp, 4 predicted proteins | sample S1TSphgellanicum_2_FD_89695 | JGI IMG/M metagenome (GOLD analysis project Ga0116231, IMG submission 89695) | Host-associated microbial communities from peat moss isolated from Minnesota, USA - S1T2_Fd - Sphagnum magellanicum MG | ecosystem: Host-associated > Plants > Peat moss > Unclassified...
CACTACTAATGGAACTATTTTTGTAAATACATCAAATGTAGTAGCATATAGTACCGATACTATATTTGGAGAAAATACTATTGCTATGGCAATATTTACCACTAGCAGCAGTGCAATTACATCGCTCACTGATGCAAGAAGTTTCGTTGCTACTGGTATTAGAGTTGGTAATGGTAATATGATAATAGTTGATACTGTTAAGGGAGATGATACTACAGGCCAAAGACAAGGATCACCCTTTAAAACAATAACAGCAGGATTAGCTGTAGCATTATCAGGAGACGAAGTACATGTCAATCCTGGCACATATAATGAAGGCAATTTAAATATTCCAACTGGAGTAGCATTAATTGGTAGTGACGCTTTAACAACTGTAATCAGTCAAACAAATGTAACCTCATCCACTACAATGATAACAATGAATACTAATACAAGATTAGAAAATTTTGTCGTTACTTTAACATCTGCTACCAGTGGAAATATATTAACCGGTATATTATTTTCAGCAACATCATCAGCAACAGCAAAAATTAGTACATGCACGATAAATGTAACGAATACAACAACTGGAATAGCAAATATAAATGGTATCCATTCTAATGGTACAGGTACACAAAATAATCCTACATCATTCGCTATTAAAACAGCAGTAATTAATGTAACCGCAACATCTGCAACTAGTGGAAATGTTATTGCTGTATTATTAGATAGTACTAGTCCAAATAGTATATATAGTAGAGATTCAATTATCCAATCAACAACAGGGGGCGGAGCAGCCGGAATAGGTGTTCAAACTACAGGAACTTCGACACCAATATTTTATGCACTATCATGTCAAATTCGAGGAACCACAAATGATTATATCCAGACAGTAGGATCAGTTTTATTATCAAGCACTAATTTATCAACTGGAACCGCATTTACTGCTACCAGTAATCAAATTGTTTTGAATAACACAGAAACTATAACACTTAACGCCGTACAACCAACTGCATCCAGAATATATACCATACCAGATGTTGGAAGTGCATCTACTTTTGTAACTACAGCAGGATCACAAGTAACATCTACAGGAGGAACCATCTTAATCACACCCAGTACAAACACCCTGAATATAGATATTAATAGTAGTGGAAGTTCTACATTTAATAATATCATTTTATCAGCTGCGGGATCATCACCGGCAGCGATTGCATTAACTGGTAATCCAGGAGTTATAACATCATCTAATGCATTAAATTTACAACCTACTGGAAACTTTTCAGTATCTCCAACCACAAATTCAAGTACAATTACTTTAGGAACAACTACCGAAACTGGAACCATAACAGTAGGACAATCATCTGCAACAAATATTGTAAACGTAGGATCAGGATCAGGAGCAACAACATTGAATTTAGCAACAGGTTCAGGTGGTAATACAGTTAATATAGCGAATGGAGCAGGACCTAATTCAGTAACTCTTGGATCAACCAATACTACTTCAACAACCACCATAGAATCAGGCAGCGGTGGATTGAATTTAGGTACATCCACTGAAGCTAATACCATTAATATAGGAGCAGTATCTAATGCAGCTAGAACAATTAATATAGGAACATCAGCTCAAGCTAATCAAGTAGATATTGGATCCACAACAGCGACAACCACAATTACAGGAACCATAAATCTACCCAGTGAATTAAATGATGGTGCAGTTTATATTGATGGATCCCATAATTTGAAATCAGCTCCACTAACTGATGGACAATTATTAATAGGATCCACAATAGGAGTACCGGCTGCAGCAAACATAACATCCAACGGTGGAACTATAACAGTTACTAACGGACATAACAGCATCAATGTTGATATTAACAGTAATTCTGGCCCAACACTCAATAATTTAATTTTGTCATCATCTGATTCATCACCAGCTGCATTAGCATTTACTGGAAATCCAGCAGTTCAAACATCAACTAATTCAATGACGATTCAAACAACGGGATCAAATACCAATTTAACCCTGGCCCCACAAAATAATATTTTATTACAACCAGCAACTGCAGCAGGACAAATTACATTAGGAACGACATCAGAAACTGGAACTATAACAATAGGACAATCAACAGCTGGTCAAAATGTATCAATAGCGAGTGGTAATAATACAGTAGCACAAACAATTACTTTAGCAAATGGGAATAATGCAGCAAGCTCAACCGTAGATATAGCTGCAGGTAATCCATCTAGTGGTACTCAAACAGTAAATATATTAAATGGGACTTCCACAGGTGGAACTCAAACATTGAATTTAGGTAATGCGAATAGTCCAATTGGAATTAATTTGGGTAATGGAACAGGGGCAGCTACGATTGGAATAGGTAATACAACTTCAGCGACTAGTGTTAATATTGAGTCTGGTTCTTCTGGTTCCCTCCTAGTTGGTAATTCTGCAACTTCCCAAAATATAACTGTTGGTAATACCACTGGTTCCACAGTTGTTACCTTAGAATCAGGTAGTGGAGGATTAAATTTGGGTGCATCCAATGAAGCTAATACCATTAATATAGGAGCAGTATCCAATGCAGCTAGAACAATTAATATAGGAACATCAGCTCAAGCTAATCAAGTAGATATTGGATCTACAACAGCGACAACCACAATTACAGGAACTATAAATCTACCCAGTGAGTTAAATGATGGTGCAGTTTATATTGATGGATCCCATAATTTGAAATCAGCCCCATTAACTGATGGACAATTATTAATAGGATCCACTATAGGAGTACCGGCTGCAGCAAACATAACATCAAATTCTGGAACTATGACAATTACTAACGGACATAACAGCATTAATATTGATATAAGTACTACAGCTAGCGCAACAATGAATAATTTAATTTTATCAGCATCAGGTTCATCTCCAGCTGCATTAGCATTTACTGGAAGTCCAGCAGTTCAAACATCCACTAATTCAATGACGATTCAAACAACGGGATCAAACACCAATTTAACCCTCAACCCACAAAATAATATTTTATTACAACCAACAACTGCAGCCGGACAAATTACATTAGGAACGACATCAGAAACCGGAACTATAACAGTAGGACAATCAACAGCTGGTCAAAATGTATCAATAGCGAGTGGTAATAATACGGTAGCACAAACAATTACTTTAGCAAATGGGAATAATGCCGCAAATTCAACCGTAAATATAGCTGCAGGTAATCCATCCAGTGGTACTCAAACAGTAAATATATTAAATGGGACTTCGACTGGTGGCACTCAAACATTGAATCTAGGTAATGCTGGCAGTGCAATTGGAATTAATATTGGTAATAGTACAGGAACTTCAACAATTGGTTTGGGCAGTGGATCAGGTGCATCAAATATTAGTGTTGGCAATATAAATGGAGCTAGTAGTATAACCGAAAGAGTGGGAACAGGTAATTATTCATTAGATGGTGTAGGTGCTTCTACCTATTCAATTAGTCAATCAACCACCACCGGAACTATAACAATTGGTGGAACTGCACAAACAGGAACTTTAACAGTGGGTCAATCATCGGCAACCAATACAGTAAATTTAGGAAATGGTACAGGAGCGACAACATTGAATATTGGTAATGGTGCAAGCGGAGCATCTTCTAATATAGTAACAATAGGATCAACTAATTCGGCATCAAAGACAACATTAGAATCAGGAAGTGGTGGAATTAATTTAGGAACGACTAATGATGCAAACACAATTAATATAGGTAGCGTATCAAACGGTGCAAGAAATATAAATATAGGTACATCATCTCAAGCGAATACTGTAGATATTGGATCATCCACTGCAATAACTACTATCACCGGTACAACCAACTTAGCTAGTTTATCAGCGGATGGAGTTTTATATTTGAATGGAAGTAATAATGTATCATCTACTGTATTAACTAATGGACAATTATTAATAGGATCTACTGGTTCTATCCCTGTAGCTGGAAATATTACTTCAAATGGTGGTACTATAACTGTCACTAATGGAGCGGGTTCAATAAATGTAGAAAATACAATGGGTAATACTCCATTTGGTTCAGGTGCAGATGGAAATGTTACAATTTCTACAAATACAACTCTATCAAGTGATATGTATTATAGTTCATTAACTGTAAATTCTAATATCATATTGAATTCAGGGGGTTATGCGATTTATGTAGCGGGAACATGTACAATCAATGGATCAATATCAAATAATGGTGGAGCTGGTGGAAATTCATCTGGAGGGTCAGTTGGTTCATCCGGTATAGGGGCAGCAGCAGGATCATTAGGAAGTGGTGCCAATGGAGCTTCAGGTGTGAATACTTCTAGCAATGGAAATAATGGAAATAATATAGTTTATAGTGGTGGATCTACAGGTGGATCGGGTGGGAATACATCTTCTACTGCTCATACTGGTGGATCAGGAGGTACTGTCACCGTACCACCTAGTACCGCTGGAGGTATTTATCTTTTCACTAAAAATACTAATCCATATACTCATTTAAGAGCTTTAGATGCGAATGAATTAAATGGAGGATCAGGAGGTGGTTCTGGAGCAGTGGGAGGATCATCGAGTGGATCTGGTGGTGGAGGAGGTGGAGGTGGAATTATATTGATAATCGCTAAAAATTTTGCTGGAACAGGTTCAATAACAGCAAATGGCGGTAATGCAGGAACTCCATCAGGTACTTCTCAAGTAGGAGGATCTGGTGGTGGAGGAGGTGGTTTTATTATGACGATGAGTCATGATTCACCATTTCCATCGACATTAACCAGATCGGTTACAGGAGGAATAGCGAGTAGTGGAATAAATGGAGGAAATAATGGTGTGAATGGTTTAAGTGGTACAATTATACATAATACGATTTAATTAATAGATTATATTTGTTAGATAATTTGAAATTATTTAACAATTATTTTATTAGCCTACAGTATAATGACTAGTTCATATAACTTCGTTTCAAACGATAGACAATATCTTATGAATTTATCTATTCCGATTTCAAATAATAGGACAATAACAATACCAGATATATCTGATACCCTATTAACTCAATCCAATGTGGCTACAATCACTAATAAAACTTTAATTTCATCTATAATTTTAAATAGTCAATTTACATTGAATGGAACTGCTTCACAATCCGGAAATACTATTACAGGTTCAGGATTCACCCAATCAATGATCGGCGGTATCATACAATTTTCAACTTTACAAGAAGCCCTAATTACTGGGTTTGTTAATTCCACCACTCTTACGGCAGCACAATCCCAAACTGTTGCATCAACTACCTACACTCTATATTATGGAGGTGTACAGGCCGATAGTAGTGGGTCAGCAGGAATAACCAATTTATATAACAATACAACTAATTATATCGGTTCCACTTCTGGATATGTCAGCTTATCCGCACCTTCTACTGTTACTACTTACTCACTAACTCTCCCCACTACAGCAGCTTCTTTATCTGGACAAGCTCTAACCAGTACCACAGGAGGAATATTAAGTTGGACCACTATTCCTTCAACAACTACGGCAATAGTAAATAACGGGAATTCATTTGGAGGACCAATAGTGATAGGATCAAATGATGCAAATTCATTAAGTTTTGAGACTAATGGACAAACCTATGAAACTATTTCTAGTAGCGGACAAATTGATATAGGTAATAATGCTACGACGACGAGCTCCAATATAAATCTTGGTACCACAACTACATCCGGAAATATTAATATTGGTCCTAGTATGACTACCGGAGTATTAACTATTGGATCAACTAGTCAAACTGGAAATATAATTTTGGGAACATCCAATACCAATAATTCAGTATTAATAGGAAATGGATCTGGATCTACAACTGTTAGTATTGGTAATAATGTTGGAAATAACACAATTAATATTGCCAATGGAGTAAATACTTCCCCTCAAACTGTTAATATTTCCAGTGGAGCTAATGCAGCAAATTCTACTGTTAATATTCTAACTGGAACATCTACATCCGGAACTCAAACATTGAATTTAGCAAATGGTTCTACAACTAAACTTATAAATATTGGTAATACTGCAGGAGCAACCGCTATAGTTGAAAGAGTTGGAACAGGTAATTATTCATTAGATGGTGTAAGTACTTCTACATATTCAATTGGATCATCAACTACTACCGGAACAATAACAATTGGAGGAGTTGATCAAACTGGTAATATTACATTGGGATCATCTAGTGGGACGAATAATATATTGATAGGTAATGGAACGGGAGTAACTACAGTATCTATAGCGAATGCGAGTGTTGCTGGAAATACTGTTAATATTGCATCAACCAGTAACAATGTAGCTCAATCAGTAAATATAAGTAATGGTAATAGTTCAGCAAACTCTACAATAAATCTATTATCTGGTGCACCAAGTAATGGAACTCAAACTTTTAATTTATTCACTGGAGTAGCAACTGGCGGAAATCAAATAGGTAATATTATGACAGGATCAGGTGGAACTAAGACATTAAATATTGGTGCTAGTGGAGTTACAACTTCTATAACAGGTACAACTAATTTATCAAGTTTAACAACGAATGGAGCATTATATCTCAATTCCAATACTATAACATCATCAGCTTTAACCAATGGGCAATTATTAATCGGATCAACTGGCACTTATCCTAGAGTTGGATCAATTACTTCTAACGCCAGTACAATATCAGTTACCAATGGAGCAGGAACAATAAATATTGATATCAATACCAGTGGGGTTAATACAATGAGTAGTTTAACATTAACCGCATCATCTCCTACAGCAGCATTAGCATTCACCGGAAATCCTGCCTTAACGACATCAACTAATTCATATACAATACAATCAAACAGTAGTTTAACATTACAGTCAGGAAGTGGAATAAATTTAGGTACATCCAGTGAAGCTAATTCTATAAATATAGGTGCACAATCGAATGCTGCTAGAAATATTAATATAGGTACATCGGCATATTCCAATACAATTGATTTAGGGTCATCGACCTCAATAACAGCAATAAGTGGTTCCACTAATTTCCCCGGATTAAGTGCTGATGGAGTTTTATATTTAAATGGCACTGGAACATTAATATCCACTCCATTAACTAATGGACAAATATTAATTGGATCAACTAGTTCAACACCAGTAGCAGCAACATTAACCGCTGGATCAGGTATCAGTATCACCAATGCAGCAGGAAGTATAACTATTGCCGTTAATAGTTCTGGAACAGTTACATCTTTTCAAACATCATTATCTGGATTAACACCTGCTACTGCAACTACTGGGGCTATAACATTATCTGGTACATTGGGAATTATTAGTGGAGGAACTGGTGCGACAACATTTACCGCTGGAGGTATATTACTGGGTAATGGAACTTCAGCAATAAATACTTTAGCTGATGTAGCAACTGGAAGCGTTTTAACATCTGGAGGTGTAGGATCCAATCCAATTTGGACAGGTTTCAGTAGTAGCCCAACAGCTAATTACATTGTATCTAGAGATGGTAATGCGAATACTCAAATAAATAATACCTTAGAAGGATATACATCTATAACAACATCGGGCGGAACAACCACCTTAACAGTTGCAAGTACGAGACAACAATATTTTACGGGTACGAATAGTCAAACAGTAGTTATGCCAGTGGTTACTACCTTAACACTAGGACAACAATTTTGGTTCTTTAATAATTCAACTGGAACAATTACTATTCAAACCAGTGGAACTAATACATTAACTACCTTATCCACTGGGCAATACTCTATAATCACTTATATTGGAAATAATGGTACGGGAACAGCAAGTTGGTACACATTAACAGGAACATCCGTTTTAGGAGTAACTAGTTTCACCGCTGGATCAACAGGATTAACTCCATCTACCGCTACCACTGGCGCAGTCACATTAGCTGGTACCTTAAATACATCTAATGGAGGTACAGGAACTACTACAGCACCTACATCCGGACAAATATTGGTTGGTACCAGTGGAGGAACATATGCTCCATATACCTTAGCTACAAGTACAGGTATTAGTACAACAACTGGCAGCGGAACATTACAAATAAATAATACTGGAGTAACTAGTTTTACAGCTGGGACAACTGGATTAACTCCATCTACATCTACTACTGGAGGAATAACGTTAGGAGGTACATTAGTAGTAGGTAATGGAGGTACAGGACAGACAACATTTACAGCAGGAAGTATATTATTAGGTAATGGGACTTCTGCAATATCATCATTAGCGGATGTAGGTATAGGTAGTGTTTTAACATCGGGGGGGACTAATACAAATCCAACCTGGACATCATTTACTAATACAGCTACGCAAAATACAATTATGTCTAGAGATACGAATGCGAATACGCAGATAAATAATATAATTGAGGGATATACAACAACAATTACAGCAGGATCTACAACAACATTAACCATATCAAGTACCTATTTACAATATTTTACTGGAAGTAGTAATCAAACAGTATTGATGCCAGTGACATCTACATTGGTATTAGGACAACAATATGAAATAGTTAATAATTCAACGGGTACAGTAACAATTGAAAGTAGTGGAGGTAATACTATCGCAACTCTAACTAACGGTCAATATGCAATATTAACATGTATTGCATTAACCGGTACTACTGCATCCAGTTGGAATGTTGCTACTGCTAGTTCTTCTGCAGGTGTGACAAGTTTTTCAGCTGGTACTACTGGGTTAATTCCAAGCACTCCAACATCTGGAGCAATCGTTCTATCTGGAATATTAAATACTGTAAATGGAGGTACGGGAACAACAACAGCTCCAACAGCAGGTCAAATATTAGTTGGTACTAGTTCAAATACTTATGTTCCCTATACATTATCAAGTGGTTCAGGTATAAGTACTACAACCGGCAGCGGAACGTTACAGATAAATAATACAGGAGTTACTGCTTTCTCAGCCGGAACAACTGGCTTAACACCTTCCACAACTACAACAGGATCAATTACATTAGGGGGTACTTTAGGAGTATCTAATGGAGGTACCGGAACCACTACATTAACAGCAGGCGGAATATTACTTGGTAATGGAACAGCAGGAATAAATGTTTTAGCAGATGTAGCAATTGGAAGTGTATTAACATCGGGAGGTACAGGATCAAATCCGACATGGACAGGTTTCAGCAGCAGCCCTACCGCAAATTATATTGTTTCAAGAGATGGTAATGGAAATACTCAGATAAATAATATTTTAGAAGGATATACGAGCACAGTGACATCGGGAGCAACAACAACCTTAACAGTTGCAAGTACGAGACAACAATATTTTACGGGAACAAGTAATCAAGCAGTTGCGATGCCAGTAGTTTCAACCCTAGTATTAGGACAACAGTATTGGATAGTGAATAATTCAACTGGTACTATAACAATTCAAAGTAGTGGGGGTAATACAATAACTACTCTATCCAATGGGCAATATGCAATTTTAACATGTATTTCATTAACTGGTACCACTGCATCAAGCTGGAGTACTCAAGGATCAAACTTTATATTAAATGGAGGTAATTCTTTTGGTTCAGCTATATCTATAGGATCCAATGATGCAAATTCATTGAGTTTTCAAACTAATGGACAAATCTATGAAACTATATCAAGTACTGGACAAATTGATATTGGTAACAATACAACTACAACCAGTTCAAATATAAATATTGGTACAACTACAACTACAGGTAATATTACCATTGGTAAAGTATTGACTTCTGGTACTATAACTATCGGAGGATCAGCTCAAACAGGTACTATAACTCTTGGACAATCCAGTGGTACTAATACTATATATATTGCAGGAGGAGCAGGGACTAATACAATAGTAGTGGGAGCAAATACTTCTACAAATACAATAGGTATTGGATCATTCACTGGTTCTACAAATACAATCACAATTGGTAATACAAATTCAACTACTGGTATAACAGCTCGTATTGGTACCGGTAATTTTTCATTAGATGGTGTTGGTGCGTCTATTTATAATATTGGAGCAAGTACTACTACTGGTAGTATATCCATTGGTGGTTCTGCACAAACTGGCAATCTTTCAATAGGTTCATCTAGTGCAACTAATACCGTAAATATTGGATATGGTGCCGGAACTACTACCATCAATCTTGGTACTGGTATAGCTGGTAATTCTATTAATATAGGTACTGGTGCTAATACAACATCCCAAAGTATTAATATTGCTAGTGGAAATAGTGCTGCAAATTCAACAGTTAATATCTTCAATGGAACGGCTACATCAGGAACACAAACAGTCAATCTAATGACTGGAAGTGGAGGCACTAAATTAGTAAATATTGGAGCGTCTGGTGTGACTACAGGTATTACAGGAACATTTAATTTGCCTAGTTTAACAGCAAATGGTGCATTATATTTAAACAGTAACACTGTAACATCTGGAACTTTATCAGTTAGTAACGGTGGTACTGGACAAACTACATTTACAGCAGGAAGTTTAGTATTAGGTAATGGATCTTCTACATTGACATCATTAGCGGATGTAGCTACAGGTAGCGTATTAATTTCTGGAGGTGTAGGTGCCAATCCATCTTGGACATCATATTCGAATATAGGAACTTCCAGCGCAACAGCTAATACCCTTGTAGCTCGAGATGCAAATGCAAATACTCAAATGAATAATACTATAGAGGGATATACAATTATAATAACATCGGGATCAACAACTACATTAACAATAGCAAGTTCACGATATCAATATTTTGCAGGAACAAGTAATCAAACTGCAGTGATGCCAACAGTTAGCGGTAGTATACCTTTAGGATTACAATTTTGGTTTTTGAATAATTCAACGGGTACTATAACAATTCAAACTAGTGGAGGTAATACATTAACTACTTTATCATCTGGGCAATATTCAATAATCACCTATATCGGAAATAATGGAACTGGTACAGCAAGTTGGTATACAGTCAGTGGATCATCTTCCTTACCAGTAACTAGTTTTTCAACTGGAACAACTGGATTAACTCCATCTACTGCAACTAATGGAGCCGTCACTTTAGCAGGTACTTTAGTAACAGGAAATGGTGGTACAGGTACATCTACTTCACCTACATCTGGTCAAATATTAGTTGGTACTAGTGGAGGGTCATATGTGCCATATACATTAGCTACAGGTACGGGTATTAGTACAACAACAGGAAGCGGGACATTACAAATAAATAATACTGGTGTAACTAGTTTTACAGCTGGAACAACTGGATTAACGCCATCAACATCTACTAATGGAGCCGTCACTTTAGCAGGTACTTTGAATACAGGAAATGGTGGTACTGGACAGACAACATTTACGACTGGCAGCATATTACTAGGAAATGGCAGTGGAGCATTATCATCACTAGCAGATGTAGCTACTGGGAGCGTATTAACATCGGGAGGAACTAATACAAATCCAAACTGGACGGGCTTTACAGCATATAATACAACAGCGGCAAGTACGATAGTATCTAGGGATCCAAATTCGAATACTCAAATAAATAATTTGATAGATGCATATACAACGACAGCAACAACAGGGGGAACAACAACATTAACAGTAGCAAGTACAAAAATACAATCATTTACGGGAACAAATAATCAAACAGTGGTGCTGCCAGTGACATCGACATTGGTTACAGGACAACAATATCAAATAATAAATAATTCAACTGGAACAGTTACAGTTCAAAGTAGTGGAGGTAATACAATTAATACATTAGCAGCAGGGGAATCAATAATGGTTACATGTGTATCAACCAGTGGCACAACTGCAGCAAGTTGGTATGTTGTTCAAGCCAGTCAATGGACTACATCAGGAAACAATCTATATTATGCTCCGGGTGGAGTAGCGATTGGTACTTCAACGCAAAATTCAAATACATTGCCATTATTAGTACAGGCACAAAGTGGTAGTATATCATCATTTTTCTTAGTAAATAGTGATTTTTCATATGTAACAAGTGGGAGTGGTATATATATGCAAACGTTAGGAGCAAGTGGATCAGTAGGTTTTGAATTACAAGCATTTTCAGCAGGTGGAAGTAATCCACAGACATTTGAATTAAATCCCAATGGTGGAAATGTAAATATAGGTAATACTAGTGCATCTAATGGAATTAATATTAACGGAATAACAATTACAAATACAGGAACAACAATTATAAATACAGCAACCACAGAAATATTACGATTTACTAGTGCAATTGTTCATTCCCAACCCACACCTACAAACGTCACTGCTACTAGCACCTTAACTATTGCCAATCTTTTAACTCGTATTATAACTGGAGCTCCTGGTGGGTTAGCTACATACACTCTTACATTACCCACAGCAACCAATGCAGTTGCCGGAATTGCGAGTTTAGCAGCAGGTGATAGCATTGATTTTAGTGTGATCAATACAGGTGTAGGAAATATTACTTTAGCAACGAATACAGGAGGATCATCAACAGGAAGTTTAACAACTGGAGGAGGTGATTCTGGAGCATTTAGAATGTTATTTACAAGTGTATCATCACCTGCGTATACAATATATCGTATATCTTAAAAAATTGATAAATAAAATTATAAATTCATATTATATAATGTTAAATTAAATGCAAAAACAACATTATATCTATTTACTGATCCATCCAACTTCTTTTTGGTTTAAATCCCGTGAAATAATTAAAATAGGTTCGACAACTAATATTCGATATAGATTTTTAGGATATTTTACGGCCCACCCATTACCATATGATTATTATTGTTATTATGAAATTAAAAATTATGATTGTTATCAATTAGATGAAGATATAAAGAAATCAAATATTTTAGAAAGGGCACTCAATATTGATAACATAGGTGGAAAAGAATTTTATTTCTATATTCCAAACATTACAGATATTTTAGAGAATTATTTCATACAAAGGAATATAATTTTTGAAAGATTTGATCCTCCATTTAAATTCAAATATGACAAAATAAATTATGAAACTATTAAAAAAGAAGCAGAATTATTAAGTGAATTACTAACCATCCATAATAAATATCAAAATAAATCATATGATTTATCAATTATTAGTGATGAACAAATTAAAGAAGTTATATCATCATATAATTCAGTTGTAGAATATTATGATAATATGAATAAAATTAAGAAACCATTTGATTGGCAAGAAGAAATTATAAATAAAACAATTATCCATTTTACCCAAAATAATAAAGGTAAATTAATTCTTGCATGTGGTTCAGGTAAAACTTTAATATCTTATTGGTGTGTTACTATAGCTAAATATAATAAAATATTAATATTGGTTCCATCATTATATTTATTAGGACAATTTTCATCAGTATGGATGCAACAAATGAAAGATGAACTAATTAATTATCCTATATTAATAATTGGATCAGATAAAACAATTAAAAATTCAACAACAGATCCCACAACCATTGATAATTTTGTTAAAAAATATATTGATAAATATATTATATTTTGTACATATCAATCATCTAATTTATTACAAAACATTAAATTTGATATATGCGTGTATGACGAAGCACACCGTCTCGCTGGAAAAGGTATTAATGACGAAGACACATATTTTCGATCATTGTTAAGATCTAATAATATTACTAATAAATTATTTATGACAGCTACTGAAAAACAGATAACGATAAAAAATGATGAAGCTGAAAATATATTTAGTATGGATGATGAAATAATATTTGGAAAATTAATTGATAATTTGAATACGAGAGAGGCGATAAACATGAAAATATTGAGCGATTATAAAATTATTGTGCCATCAATTTCTCATAAAGATATAATCAAGTACAGATTATCAATTGATGATATTGAATATATTATGTATGCTCATATATTAGTTAATGCAATTATAGAATATAATTTAACACATATAATAACATATCATAATAAAGTTGATAATGCAAATAAATTTAAATTAATCTTGCAGGAAATTACAAAAAAATATTATAAAATATTACAACCAAATATTCAATCAATTGATGGAACTATGACAAATTTTGAAAAAAATAATATAATTAATGATTTTGTTAGAAATAAATTATCAATTGTTACATCAGCTAAAGTTCTTAATGAAGGTATTGATATCAAACAATGCGACGCAGTTATGTTTTGTGATGATAGGAGAAGTATTATAGATATTGTACAATCGACATGTAGATGTTTACGTAAATGTGAAAATAAAGAAATGGCATTTATACTAATTCCGGTTATTACAAATAAAGATAATATCGTTGAAAATGATGAATTTAGAAATATTCGAATTATGTTAAGAACATTAGCTTCTGAAGATAATATGATAAAACATTATTTTCATGATTTAGAAAGATTAGAGGGAAATATAGAAAAAATGGGAAATAAACTTATTGAATGGAATTGTATGATGCCAGTTGATAATTTTAATAATATTGTTAATAAAGTGCGAGAAGATATGGGTAAATTTGCATACTTACCATTTGAAGAAGCGAAAGATTTTTTACATAGTTTTAAATTTACATGTAAGAGTGAGTATTATGAATATATGCAATCAAATAAAAGAAGATTTGATTTACCGTTATCGCCATCAACTATTTATAAAGACATGGGTTATGTTGATATATGGGATTATTTAGGTATAACTAAATCAAATATATCATTAGCAGAAATTAAAAATAAAATAAAATATGAAAATATCAGGAGAAAACTTACTGGAGAAAATATAATTGAAACAAGAGATGATTATTATGAATTTTCTAAAACTAAAAAAGTACCCGATGATATAGAAGATAGATTTGAAAAAAATTTGGATTGGAATTATTTATTTGATAATGATAACAAACAATATTATAATTATAATGAAGCTATTGAAATAATAAAAGAATTTAAACAAAAACATCCAGATATAGATGATTCAACTATTTTTTATGATATGTGTAGAAAAGAATATAATAAATTACCTCCAGAACCTAGTCAGTGTTATAATGGTGATTTCACATCAATGCGTTCATTTGTTGGGATGAATTCGAAAAAACATAAAAATTGAAAAAAAAACGCTTAAAATTTAATTTATTTATAAATATAATAAAAATGCCAACATATACTTGCGATTTATGCGATAAACAATTTGGGAATAAAGCAAATTATTCGCGGCACATAAATAAAAAAAAATCTTGTAATCCTGAAAAAAAGATTATTGAAAAGATAAAGGAACCAGTTAAAGAAGAGGTTAATAAGGATGAAACTGATTTATCAATTTTGGAAACATTCTTTAAGAAATGTCATAATATATTACGTGATGAGGAGAGTATAGTTACGATGGAAGCAATGAATAATATAAGTGATTTATTATTTTTACGTTTAATTCAGCGTCAAATAAAAAATGGAGAAATAGATTTATTAAATTTAAAATATTACGATCATGATATAAATAAAGAAGATATAAAATATTGTCAATGGGATGAATTAACATCATTATTAAAAAATAATAAAAAAGAAGTAGGGGAAACTAAATTATTTGAGAAAATACATTTCATTTGGAATAATATATTGAATACACATCCGAAAACTAAGAAAATATTTAATGATAGATCGTTCGATATAAAAAAACAGATTACATTTACTAAATTAGTTAATGAAATAAATAAAATAGATTTTGATAATATGAAAGTTGATGTTAAAGGGAAAGCATATGAACATTTTATAGGTGAAATTTCTGGAGCTGGAAAATTTGGACAATTTTTTACACCTAGATGGATAATTAAATTTATGGTGAAACATATAAATCCCAAAGTAAATGATAATGGATCATATGAAAAATTATTAGATCCGGCATGTGGAACTGGTGGATTTTTATGTGAATATTATAATTCAATTAAAAAAATTGCGGAAGAGAGGAAAATAGTATTGGATAATAATATATCTAAATTTATTCATGGAAATGAAATTTTATCAAATACTCATAGATTGGGTTTAATTAATATGTTAATGGCAACCAATGAATTCAATATAAATGTACAATGCACTGATTCTATAAGAAATATAATCCAAAATAAATACGATATAATGTTGTTAAATCCTCCATTTAAATTAGATACTGATTATAAAGCTATATTGGATGCAAATAAATCGAATGCAGAATTTAAAAATTATTTACCAATCAAAATAAAATCAATAATTGGATTATTTATTCAATTAACAATATATTGTTTGAAAGAAAAAGGTAGAGCAGGTATGATTAGTTCATTTGGACAGGAAATATTTTCAAACAAACCAGAGTTTGTTGAAATACGTAAATATTTAATGGAAAAATGTAATCTGACTGAAATATTTCTATTACCATCAGGATCATTTACACCATATACTGCCGTAGATACTTTGATTATGTTTTTTGAGAAAGGAAATCCTACTAAAAAAATACAATTTAAAAGACTTCAAAATGATGAGAAAATTGAAAAAATATGTGATGTTGATATAAATGAAATTATTAATAATAATTATTCATTGAATTATAGAGAATATTCTGAGAATATCAAAGGTAATATAGAGTTTAAATATGAAAAACTAGGAAATATATGCGAATTTATAATTCCAAATAAAAAAAGAAATGCAAATGATCATGTGGAAAATGGTATTTATCCATTATATAACTGTAGTATTTATGGACATTTATTAATTAATGAATATGATTATGAGGATGAAATATTATTAATTAATAAAGTAAATGGATTAGGAAAATCAAATATATATTATAATAATGGAAAATATTGTGTATGTAATGGTGTTATTCAATTTAAATCTAAAAATGATAATGTAAATATCAAATATATATATGCGTATTTAAAAAATAATATACATTTATTAGAAAATGGTTATATGGGGAGTAATCAAAAAACAATTACAAACGATTATATTGATAATATTAAAATACCGATACCACCATTAGAAGATCAAACATTCATAATAAATATGGTGGATTCATATGAGAAATCAATAAAAGTAAGAGAAGAAACTATTCCTATTATGGAGAATATGAAGATAAATATAATGAATCAAATATTGAAAAATTATAAATGCGATAAAATTGAATTAAAAAATTTATGTAATAAAGAAATTAGGGGCGGCGGAAATAAACCATCTGATAATAAAAAAGGTACGCTATATCCATATTATGGAACATCCGAAATAACAGGATATACAGATGAATATTTAGTTGATGGTAATTATATATTAGTTGCCAGGAGTGGAAATGCAGGGAATGTTATTAAAGTAGAAGGGAAAAGCTTTCCAAGTAGGAGTATGTGTATTATAGAACCAAATAATAAAATTTTATTTGGATATTTATATTATAGTCTTAAATATGGAAATTTATCTAATCTGGCACGTGGAGCTGTAATCCCTGGAATAACAATACCAGATTTGGAGAAAAAAGTAATTTATTATCCATCCAAAGAAGATCAAGAAAAAATAGTTAAAGAAATGGAACAATATGATGAGGCAATAGAAATGGATAAAAAAATGATACCGATATTAAAAAATGATATGAAAAAATTTTTAAATAATTATTTTAGTGATAAACTAAATACCTAAGAATTCTTTTATCTTAGCAATCTGCATACCATTATATACAGCAGTTCCATTCTCAATATCTCGAATAACTTCTTTGGTGATTCCGTATCTACCAGCGAAATGTTGTGCTAATTGTTCTTGAGTCAACTTTTTCTCTAGTCTACCTTTTTGAATATTTACTCCAGTTTCTTTATTAACTTTTGGTATTTTCATCGATTCTTCACTTTCTTCATTCTCCAATTTTTTAACTGGAACAATTGTAGTACTCGCTGATTTCTTGGGTTTGGCTTCCACTTTAGTAACAACAGGAATTGATTTACTACGAACTACTTGGGGCTTCCAATCCTGATGAGCGAAACGAGGCGATGCTTCTCCTTCCTCATATCCTTTTTTTTTAATTTCTTCAGTTTCTAAATGAGAAGCTGAAATTCTTCGAATTACTGGAGGCTTGGGGGCCTTTTCCTTCTTATATGTAACTTTGGTCCAACCCTCTTCAGAAGACATGCTAATAAACGTATTAATTGATCTTTTAAATAATTAAAAAATCAATTTTTTATTGATATAATACAATATCATAACAATATGATCCACTATTTCATAGTTATCCTATATTGTGATATCATTGTATATCATGAATGAATGGATAAAGCAAAGGGATAAAATTATGATAATACATAGAATATGTGATATCATAATTTGGGCCATTGCTTGCATAGGGCAATGTCTGAAAA
>Ga0116231_10008261_pt1 | contig 18364 bp, 8 predicted proteins | sample S1TSphgellanicum_2_FD_89695 | JGI IMG/M metagenome (GOLD analysis project Ga0116231, IMG submission 89695) | Host-associated microbial communities from peat moss isolated from Minnesota, USA - S1T2_Fd - Sphagnum magellanicum MG | ecosystem: Host-associated > Plants > Peat moss > Unclassified...
AAAAAACCACAAAAAAAAAAAAAAAAAAAAAAAAAAAAAAAAAAAAAAAAAAAAAAAAAAAAAAACAAGAAAACAAAAAAAGCTGTATGAACAATAGTGCCCGAAACACAAATTAAAGAAAGCATGACAGAAAAACAATGCAGCATGAACAATAGCAACAATTGTCTCTCCATCAACCACAACATGAATGGCAGCAACCAACTCTAGGAACCTACAAGCCACAAAATCCTACACATCTTCTCTCCAAGGCTCTAAGAGTATTCCACTTCCTGCATGTAAGAAGACTCCAACGCAGTGGGATTATCGACCTTCACATATCTCATCAGTATGAACAGGAGCAATTCTTACTTGAGAAGAAAGGAATTCTCTCTTGAACTCTCAAAAGACTTGGCTATTGAATCACTCATCCACTCCAACAAGCTCTTTGCAAACTCCACGGTGCTGTGGGCGACGTTTGTGAGAAGGGCCATGGGGTAGGTTAATCGGTGGTATGACCAATGCTGCAAAATTAATGCTCAGTAACCTTAGTGCCTTCTGTGTGAAGTTTGCCAGCTCAAATAACAGGTATTTGGTATCTATATTTTCCTTTGACAAGCTGAAAGGTGTTGGGTTCATGATCTTGCTCTGAGTGGCTAATAAGAAAAGTTATATCCTACAGCCATAGGGAGCATAGATAATGTCATAGGTACATGAACAAGTATGCACATACACTTTCTAAATGCAGGATAAGCTCCAAAACACGCCCTGCTGATTCCACTGGCAATAATACATTGCCATCTGCTCGCAACACCTTCATGATCATGTCTGAAAAGTGGATCAATACATGGGTGATCATCAAGACACAGAATTGCCATAGAGACCATAAGAAGAAGTTGACTGACATGTTTGTCACAAGAACTCTTCCCTTGCCACAAATGAGAAGGTTTATACAAACACAGTCCCTCTAGATTCAAAAGGAGAGAAAAGTGCTACCAACAAATTCCTGATCTCGTTGCCTGCGAGGGGCCTGGTTGTTGAGCGCATTAAATGCATCTGTAATAAGGACTGCAGGTCGCACAAATGTCTCCAAAACTGTTCCATTCAGATGTCTGCACATGAAGGGAACCAAAGTAGTTGATCAGATGAGTAAATTTTGAATACTCAAACCAATGACTGGCAATCCAGATTCAAATGCAACAACATGTTTGCAGCAATGATAGACCCTAAAGAAAACATCAGTGCCAAATGTTGCTTATGCATATCCGACACTTGAAAAATACACCCTTCACCAAGGCCAGTACCTCTCTTTACGATGGTTGAAATCAACTGCATAGATGATTTCCTCAGTATCCTTTGAGATTTTCCATATTGTGCCCCCTAAGAGATGTCCAGATGCATACGGTGTGATTATAATTCCTTCACCCTTCCCTGCACCCAGAGGCATATTTTTTAATAAGTTTTCTGAACAGATCATGATGCAATAGTCAAAAGAAAAAACCTCAGTCAACATTCTAAGAAATTGCTGCCATCTGATTCAACATAACATTGTGAACTCTAAGTTTCTGCAGCAGGAAAAGGTGGGGCACCTGACAGAGCTTGGTGCTGTGAGTATTTGAGCTGAATGGAATTAACAAAGGCAGAATCTACATCATCCAAGTTGAACAAGTCGAAATTTGAGACAGCCTACACACCCACACAAACATCATTCAACCTGCACTGTCAGCCAGCAGGAAAATACAGGAGGCAGCAGCAAATAACACACTGGTGCTTCCAAGCCTGGAAGACAAAAGAGAACCTGTCCATCTTCCAAAAGGGTTCAAGAAAATTTCCTTGTGGCAAAGATCAAAATGTAAAACCCACAGTGATTGAAACCGAGGACTGTCAGCTATCAGTTTGTGACCCAAAGCCCAAAAAGAGTTGAAAAACTAAAAATGGAAGATATTGATATACGATTTTGGTAACAGGTGATGATGATGAACACATACCCAGCGAGAGAGGTAGTGATCATACATGTACATTTGGCCCATATGATGAACAGGCAGTGTGCAGTACATGGTAGCAGTGAGCCCAAGCTTGCTGACAGCATAAGGAAGTGCTCCCAAGTGCAGAGTGTCCGGGTACGACAGCAGCACAGCATCAATAGTTGGAGCAACACTGCCACAAAGACCAGCCCAAGAAACAGAAAAAAGAAAGACTCATTGAAACGCACCAAACGACAAGACATTCACCGCTGTTGCCAGTGCAATTGCTCGCCAATTTTGGAACTACAACAGGCCTTCCAATACTTTCCAGATTCCAGAATTCTTATTTCCAAAAGCCTTAAAGTGGTGTTTGTTTCAGGAACATTTTGAAGGGTAGGGTTTGCTTCAGCTTTTTGGTCCTTTAAAGAATTTTCAAAAAGGGTTAATAATTGCAGAAAAGAACCTTGCAAGAGGCTCGAGGAGAGAGAGGTCGAAAGTGTCTGTCCAGCCACAATCCAAAAGGAATCGAAAATCGTCCACCTCCAACAAGTAGCACAGCGGCGCCTCCGAGTGCGCCCCACTCAAGGGCGTCACCCTCACATTGGTTCCCATCTCCCCTTCCCCTCTCTCTCTCTCACTCTCTCTCCCAGATCCTGCCTAAGGAAAAAAATGACGCAAATGGTAGAGAAAGAAGCAAGCCCAGTGAGCCCCAAACCCTAACCCTAATGCAACCCCTAACTTTTAGCAGTTGAAGAACGTGAACAATTTCAGTTTTTCAGTGATTAGCAGCAACTGCTTTCACATGCATTACAACAGCAGTAACGAACACGAGGACACTCACTCCTCCTCACATCAAAAGTAGCCATTGCAATTCCCCCCCATAGCAATGTCTCTTCTTGTTTGAGATAGACAAAAATGGTGTGGAAGAAGTAGGTTTAAACTTTGTTTACTTGTTTGTTCCAGTGTGCATTGGCTGCTCTTTGTGTGGGTGGTGGTAAGGAATTATATTAGCTGCAATTCTCATTGTTATTTTTCAGTGATTGACTACCATATTAACATGACTTGAATGGAGTATAGGAAGGGAAAACGTTAGGTTTTTTTTTTTTTTTTTTTTTTTGGTAAAAGATGGGAGGAGCAGGAATCACAGAGGAGATGATCAGGCGACGATCTGAGCATAATGAATGTGTTCTCTACACTCTAGAGGTAACATAAACTCTCTCTTTGTATTTTTTTTCCCCTTCTCCTCCAGATTTATATACTATTTTTGTGCATTCAAACTCTCACCGGTTTTGTGAAGATGAGGTACATCGGTGTTGTTGCAACATGTTTGAGTCTTGCTTGACCTGTCTTGGTATGGCACTGACATTGTAGAGGAGGAAATAAAATGTTGGGGAGAGGGGAGGGGAGTTGGGGTGACACAGGAGCTGGTATTGCAGGAGGAAGGAATTGAAAGGATTGATACTCTTGGTATCTTATGCCCGCACCTTCGCATTTTGTATATGCCCAACAATCTTATCGCCTGTCTTGGTATGCATGTATAGACGATGCTGCTGCCTTTTCCTCTCTTTGTTTATATGCAATCTCTGACAAACATGTGAAACCAAATCTCTTACAAGTGAAATTGCCCTATTGATATGTGTTTTGTTTGTTTCTTGACATGGTTGAACACTTGTTGTTTCTCTCTCTCTGTTGTGTGACCAAAGAAACTTGGGTCTTTCTGTATGGCCTTGAATTATAGATCCCATCAGAAAGGTGGGGACACAACACGCATGGAAAACAAAGCTTGTAGAGAGGCTCTTGATTTGTCTAGCTTTGATCAACATCTTTGAGAATTTAGTAAACAATGTGAAGCCTCTTCTCTACATGCTAAAGACACAGAAGGAAGGCTCCAACTTTGTAATAAATAGTTTTTTGTATTGTAGATTATATGCAAGAGGATGTCAAAGGTATGGTGTGTCCACCTCTCAAAGTAAACTGGAATTACAAACCTCATATTTTGTATTTATAGACCATGGTGCTCTTTCAATCCTTATGATTGTTATATTGGTGTGTTGCTTTTGTTCCTCTAACAGAAAATATGAACCGCTTGAAGGAGCTACAGTATCTTAATTTGGCAATGAACAACATTGTGAAGGTGTGTGTTGCCTACCATTTGCTATGTTGACGTTCATCCCTCACTTTGGTGAATCCATTTGCCTATCATACACACTAATTGTTGTAGGTGGAAGGGTTGGAGCATTGTGAGGCTTTGGAGAAGCTTGACCTTACGTTGAATTTTGTGGACCTTCAACAATTACCATCTGTCACAACCCTAAAGGCTAACTTACACCTTAGAGAACTGTAGGACAATAAGTTTTCTTTTTCAATTGACAGAAATATGCTACATTTGGAAAGAATGTTATCATGTTTACTTCATCTTGCACTAAATATCAACTAGCATACATTGCTTCAGTTGTAGAGCTGCAAAATTAGGGTTTTTGACATTGTGCACATAAGAGGGATCCAATGAACTGGTTCCAAATTTCTCACATCCTCCCCCAAAGATTGAAGGTGGATGATTTGTGGAGGAACTTATGTATCTACATATGATGCACTAATTCTCCTCTAAAATTAGGAGATATTCTAAATCTTATTTACCATTTTATGGGATGAAAGGTTCCTTACAGGGAATCCATGTTCTGATTGGGGTGGGTACCGCAAGTTTGTGATAACAGAGCTTCCACATTTAAAGGTCAGCCTCCAGTTTCTAGTGCATGAGGCTTTCCACTTTGTGCTCTCTTGTGCATTTAGTAATGGACTAGTGGTTGCAAAATTCAAGATTTGTGATGTTTTGTGTGAAGCGGCTGGATGCTTGGGAGATCAAGCCCACAGAAAGAATTGAGGCTTTCCAGGTTTGTCAAGTACCAACAAAGTATCAATATTGCAATATTGCATGTTTGAAAAGTTCCCATGTACATGTAACTTCCACTCAAATGTATCCTTATCCCATTTGTAAAGCCCTTCCAAGATGGAAGATTTATTTCTCCATCCATTTTTTTGTCACTAGGAAATGCCATAAACATTCCATTATTCAAGAAGCAATCTCTCTTTAATGTGCTCTTTACATTGGAAGAGCTTGCAGGAGATTTCTATCCTCAAAGAGGAATTGCAACAGAACAACAGTGCACCTATTACCTTCGAGCAAGTAAAGTCTGAAGTGTATGTCTTATGAAATATTCCCCCATAAGAAGCATTGAATCCTTATTTATGAAATACATAATGATCATGCACAAATGGTTCCATGAATATTAGTGGTGAGGATGGTGAAATAGGTGCAAGAATGACAAAGGAGAAGCAATACGAGAATACTCACCTGCTACTCGAGTGGCTGAACACAAAGAGATACTAAAACTTCGTGAAAATGATACAAAGACAACCTCAGTTATCCACTTGACCATCATTTGAACATTTATCACTTGGATTTTTTTTGTTACAAATTTCCAAGAGATGACTCCCTTCTATGAGCAATGTACCACTTGAATGCATTATAGTGTTTTGTGATGATGCAGATAAGGAAAGAAGAAAAAGTGTCCAAGAGACGCAATGGGTTTGATCCACTACCAATTGAAGGTCGAATCTATCAAAAAAATGAAGGCGGGTATGTGAAATTTTGTCATCTTCATCATGCTTATATCCATTGGACATTGAAGAACATAATGAATGCAGTCACTTATCACATGAAAAAGTGGGACATAAATTATAGACACATGAAGTGGGTATATATATGTGTAAAACAACCATTTTACACCAAGACAAGGTGGAACATGCTAATGAATCAGGTGGGAGTTCAAATTGCATGATGACATTTGTGAAAACGCACTTGTATTGGATGTGGTTGTTGGTCGGTACCTTGATACATCATTGATTGATGTCGATGTCCAACCTTATCTAGTGCGCATTTTAGTTAAGGGCAAGTTACTGCAATTGCATCTTCCTTCTGAGGTGAGATTTCTTTTCAACCCAGCATTTTCCCCAGTTCAAACAGTGTATTCTACCACAATCTTTGATTTGATGTTATCATGTATTAATCTTCTCTTCACTTATGTGAAATATATCAAACAAAAGTCGCAAGATGGAATGTTAGCCATAACCTCACTTTATAGTTCACCATAATAAGTTGTGGTTACTACCAGGTCAAGACAGATGCAAGCATTGCCCAACGTTCAACAACTAATGGGCATCTGGTTGTGACAATGCCTTTAGTATCTACTGTCATGCAAGCATATGCACCCACCTGTTTGGCTCAAAGGGTACTTCAAGGTAGAACAATTCAGGAACCACTTACTGGAAAAATGGACATAGCCCAAAAAACTTCAAAGAGTTCTATATACGAGCGTAAACAAGATGTGGTTGATGTTCGTAACATTGTGCCAAATACAATATCAAGTCCAATAGTAGAGTCTCAACAACAGAAGTTAATCAAACCAGAACCTCAAGTCTTGAATACGATGACCACAACAGGTGATGATGATCTTGATGTACCACCCCTAGAATAACATGTATAAATTTAAGTTACTGGCATGTAGCATGTTAATGTCCAAACTTATGTAATTTTATGTGGTGAAAGTGTTTCATTATTGTTAATTTTGGTGTACTGAATTCATCTAGGGCTCAACTTTATGGTCCAAAAGGAAGGTCAAAAAGGTTTTGAACAAAGTGTTCACATATTGTTTGAGAACTGATGCAAACACATCTTGTGTGAGGATAGACTCATTTAATTTCACATCTAAATTTCCTTTGTTGTGCACTCCTTGATTCGATGCAAGCATTATACTTATAAAAAACTGATTTTTCAGGATTAAATGTGTATAAAAAAGGCCTGGATTTCAATAATTTGGAATTTGAATTGCCAAAAAGTTGGAGTATTGTTCATGGACCTAATAGATCAAGGAGTAGCCATACTGTGAGATATCTTAAAGAGTAACCAACACTATAACAACACATTCAAGTCATGCTACGTGCCTTGTTGGTGTGAAGACCATAGGTGGGCGGTTTATGAATAATCATTGATTTTAGTTCTAAAAAATAAATTACAACAATTTCGGTTGTAGTTTTAATTCTAAACATAAATAGAACCAAGAATCTAGTTTTGGGTCCAATTCTTCAAAAAGTGAATTTCAATTCTAGTTTGGATTTTAATTTTGAAAATTAGACATAGTTGCAATTTTCTTTTGGGTAACCCAAAATTGGAACCAATTGTTAATTGCCAATTAGCTGCTAATTATAGTTTTTTCTTCAAAAAAAAAATTTCTTCAAAAGTCTCAATTCCAATTTCAAATTCCACACATAAGTAGAACAAAGAACCTAGTTTTGAGTCAATTTATTAACATAACTCAATTCTAGTTCTCATTCCAAAATCAATCTAAATATTAGACTAATTTCGATTCAATTTTCACTAATTGGAATTGAAACTAAAACCAATAGCTCTAACCCACCAAACCAAATACATGCTCCACATTGGTTAAAACATGTTTGGTTAGAGTTCAAAACATTCAACCACCAAGATGTTTTGAACATTCTTAATAAAGTGTAAAGTACATGAAGGTTGTGCCATGATATTGACATAGAAGTAAATTAATTACAAGTGCAAAATTTATACATCACAATGTAAACATGGGATTGGTATTTGGCAAATGAAAAAAGGGGAGATGATCATGTAATTTACATGCAATGTACATAGGTTTGTAATATGTCCAATATGCTTCTGTGCATCCTAAATGCATCCAATTAAATTTGTGTCGGTCCATATGTGGTCTAGTTGTGAATTGCAATGTGTCATATATTTTTTAAAAACAAGTTCCAAAATGCAATGTTTCACATAATGTTCCAATTTTTGTAGGTCAAGTAGAAATGCTCAACATAGCAACATTGAAATCCTCAATAAAATGTGTAGGACAAGATTGATGTGCTTTGATATAAAACTTAGTCAATATGTGTAGGAAGTTTATTAAACACATTGTAAGGGGTTTGTAGATGGCTAAAAGATGTAATTATTTTCATTTTTTTTAATTGATTGATGTTGCAATGACTTCAACATTGTCATGTGTATGCACATTTCATGGTGTAACAAAGCCATATTTTTATCATAACACCATGATTATCATAACAAAAAAAAAATCAATGTTTATATATTGTACCCAATTTATTGAATCTTGTGACGTTTTAGTGTGAGTTTCCTTCAAACATAATATATGAGATGCTTGAATGTTATAATGCATCATTATGTCATCATGATTTTTGGTGTAAAGATTGAATATTCAATGATTGTATAATATAATATGTTCCTCTAAGGTGTTTGAGGATATGTATCATTTAATTCATATCTAGCTAATGTTTGTAACCTTTTCACTGCATCAACCACCAACTTGTTCGCTTGGGAAAAATTATTGTAATCAAAGCAACAAATAAAAAATATTATGTTCAAATTATTGATAATGTCATATAAATTTTACCATGTTTTGTAACACCACAAGAATTAAAGGCTAAGTAGTAATATCAAACCTTGCGCACAATGTATCATTTGAACAATTATTAGTTGTATAAAATATTGTATTTGAGTGAATGTGATTGAGATTTTTTCTTAATTGTTTTTTTTAAATTATAATAAGAATCCATAATTTGTCAATCTCCAAATGTGAATCATAAAAAAAATCATGTTTCATTCTTATGTATTGACCTATTCAAGGCATAGTAAAATGTATCCATATAATTCCAGTGATGAGTAATCAAAACTAATATAAAGGAAAAATTTTGGAATCTTTCATATGGTTATCAATGGACCATTCATTAGTACAAAAATGGGGTGTAATTTGCTAACCTAAATCACTATGGGATTTTTTAAATGAAATAAGTTCATTGCATTTTAATGATTTCACCCTAGTTAAAGTTATTTCATTATAATATCACTATATAAACATCATGTATCATTACTAGTTGACATAATTCATTATTATAATTCACAAAGGTGACTAGGTTTATTTTTATGTTGTTGTTTTAAATACCTTAAGTTATTATAAACTATTATAAATTATTATACCCTAAATTATTATACATTATTCTACTTTAAGGTATCCTAGCTAGTTTATTATAATTTTTTTACTATAAGTTATTTTTAATTAAATTATTCAACTAACCTTAAATTATAGCATAAGTTATTTTATTTTAAGTTAATATATGTTATTTCAAATTATACTTTAAATTATTTAAGGTCATTCTAATTTATATTATTATAAATTATTTTATCTTAAATAGAACAATTTTAAATCATCTAAAATAAAATATAATGATTTAACGTAAAATAATTTAGAATGGCCTGCAATAAAATAACTACCAATAGCTTATAATAGAATAACCACCATTAACCATTAATAAAATAGTCACCAATAAAATAGTCATCAACAACTAGTAATAAAATAACCACCAATGGCTTACAATAGAATAATCATCAATAGCCACTAACAAAATAACCACCAATGGCCTACAATAAAATAATCATCAATAGTCACTAATAAAATAACCACCAATGGCCTACAATAGAATAACCAACAATAATCATTAATAGAATAACCACCAATAGGCATTAATATAATAGTGACTATTAACCACAAATAACCTACGATAATTTATCATAAAATAATCACCAATATCCACCAATAACCATTAATAAAATGGTTCCACTAATGGCCATTAATATAAAAAACAACCAGTAATAGCATAAGGTGAAATAATTTTTAATAGCCAAAAATAACCAACAATAACTTCACATACCCAAAAATAGCATAAAAATTTAGTAGAAATTGGCCAAAATGTAACCACTATATTTGTGACTACATGTGATTATTAATTATTTGTAACTACATTTGGACATTTTTGCAACTATTTCTTATGTTGGTCATATTTGTGACTACACTGCAAATACTTTGCAATTATTTTGGTGTTCATTTTTCCATGTGAACAACATTTAGTTTTCATCCAAAAAAAAAATGTATGTCCCATTAATTGCAAATGTGACCAATTTAATTATAACCTTATGAGTATACAAATATATATATTGTGAACTCTAATAAGTATAATTAGGTGATTAAGATTTATAAATGTATATATTGAATGTATATGAATAACCATATTACATGTGTATTCAAGTAATATTATTAGCATAAATGGCCACAATATTATGGTTACACTAATTAACGTATATTTTGAGTCTATTAAAATTTTGTGTAAAATAATTATTAAATATATTGTGCCCATATTACAAGTTCATCCAAACCATCTTATTACATTTTTTAAAATTATTACAAATGACATTCATTATTATTTATATTAATATTTTATTATATATTAATATTAATTACATGTAATAACAAACTAAATTTCAATATTATCTTTCATTTTTAAAAATTAATATTAATAATTTATTACATAATGATCATAATGATGATGATGATATTAGAATGATAGGAAAAATAATTATATAATCACTCAAATAATTACTAAAAATCTAATATATTCTTATATTATTATTAAATTTTTTTCACTAATGTACTTTTTGAATTTTTATTTTTTATTTCTCAAATAATTAAAAATAATAATAAATCATAATAGATCTAACAAATGACATTATATATAATAATATATAATAAGAAAATAACTAACCTAGGTTAGCTAAAAATTACATTATTATTATTATTATTATTATTATAAGTAATCAATTATGAAGTATTATTATTTTATAATAATTACGTAGTAATTAGAATGAAAAATTAATAAATTAATATACAAATGAAAAAAATATTTTCAAAGGAAAAAATACTTATTAAAAATATATAATATTTATCGTAAGAGTTCATAAATAGATATAATGATTGAAATAATGATATGAATAATAAAAATAAAATAGTTAACCTTGGCTACCAACTAGCTACAGTAATAATTGAATCAATGTTATTTTACTATTAAACATTTACATTTATATTTATTATGAACTATAAAAATGAAAATAATTATGGGAATAATTATTTCAATATTAGTCAATTATTAGTTAATGAAATTGGTTGATAGATTAATGTATTTCATATATAATTAAAATTATGTATCATTGTTGTTTATCTAACTAATAAGTTAAGTAATATTTAATAATAACTAATAATATAATTAATTCAGTAATCATAATATATTGATGATTATTCTATAAATAATTAGTTAGTTGGATAATTTATAAAGTGAATTAGTTAATTTCTAGTTTAGTTGTTAATTAATTAATTAACAAGCTTATTAATTTATTTGTCTATATTTTATTCATTAATAAATAATTTTATTAGTTAATTAGTTAGCCAATTAATTGTCACTTACCTACTTAATTATATATATTTCAAGATAAGAATGAAAGCCAAAACATACGAAATAAATTTTTTTAATTGCAAGTCATTTGCGACTAAAAATGTTAGTCGCAAACAACTTGCAATTAAAAAATTTATCGCATATGTAAAGTAAAATATAAATATTCATGTACTGACACCTAAGTACCTACTTCCCTAACTTACCTACCTATTATTATATCTACCTACCTACTTAAGTAAGTATTTGGTCTAGGTAAGTAAATAGTTCCTATTTAGTTATGTGTTTAACCTAGATGGGTAAGTATCTAATATATAGGTAAGCAAGTATCTAGTTCAACATACAAACCTAAATATTGATTTAAATTGAATTTGGACAAATTCAATTAATATGCCATGTGGCAAATTTCCATTGCACCATGTGTCACAATCTAAACATTCCAAACATAAAAATTAAATGTCTTAGATTATTTCAAAATAATAATAAAATATTTTTAATTATTAAAAGTTGAGACATGTGGCAACACATAACTTGTTCTCATTGTTCACCAAAAAAGTCACATCCTAGTTGCAAATGGCAATACATATATGACAAGTCAAAGGATAAAGAAGTATTTTGTTGATTTTTTCTTTCATCCAAAATTCGTTGTCATTTGTGACTAGTGTCAATGCGGCTTGTCCAACTCAAATATTAATATTTTAGTTGCAAATGTCATTTGCAACTAAAAATTAGTCACAAAAACTAGTTGCAAAACTGAGATTTTACAAGGTTTATTTATCCAAACCTTGTCCCCAAAAGATCAAGATTCATGAATAAACTTAACATATTCCCAAAATGTTATAGCAACTTGAGAATCTTGGGAGTGCTTCTCTTTGGTTTGCAAGCACATTCACCTTCATTTGAGCACAAATCCTTCATTTAAACCATGTTATAAACTTGCTTTCAATTTACTTCTTTATTATAATTTTAACTTTGAAGCCATGGGCCCAAGGTTAAGATGGAACAAAAAAAATAAAAAAATGTGATGATGTCATTGTAGTTTCAATTTATTAATAATATGTGTGGTGTTAGGATTTGGTTAGGTAAATATTAAATGTCAAAAAAAAATCACATTTAATGAATTCAAAATTTTCAAATTAGGGTGATTTTTCACATATAGATACCTTCTTTACACCAACCTTAAAATAATCACCTTCCCTTGGGTAAGGGCAAACCTCAAACATATACTTGCTAGGTATATGAAGATAAGGTGCCCTTGAAATATTTATTTGTCATTTAAATCAATTAAATGGGTAGCCAAAAAAGATTTGCAAGTAGCCATCATATATTTACTTTGATATTACCCATAGTTATATCAAGATAAAAAAATAACATGCCCTAGATTGGTGCATGTGCGTCTTCATAGTTAACCACACCCATAATGACATGCTTTTATTTGTAGGATGGATTCGATTATCCTAGATCAAGCTAGTATCTAACATGATCATTTATCATGTCACTTTTTCCAAATGATAGTATGTGCCCATTTATTCAATGGCAACAATGGAACTTTCTATCAAAAGAAAATCAATTTTCAAAATTTTGAAATATTCCAAAAAAAATTTAATTCCCTCCTTTAATTTGTGATAATTTTGATACTATGTTTTGTGCCAAAGATAAAAGCAATACATGTATGAATTCATAGTTTTAGTATGTGCTAATCCACAATGAGGTAGGAGACTTTAGATGGAAATGAAAATTTGTAGTTAGATTGGTTTGTGTAAGTTGCATACATGAATTTGAAATGTAATGTTGCTAAGATATGAGAGTTTGAAAATAAAATTTTGAATCTTATTTTGCCCACAATAAAATTATGAAAACACATGAGTAACCATATCAATTTCCTCAAGCCCTGACATGCAAAAATGCTTGCAAATTTAAATGAGGTACCAAGATATTTACTAGGTAATAAGAAAATAATAATTTCTTTCTTTGTTACATTGAACTTTGAAGGATTCATTCCATCAATACAATGTCATTTATGATAAATATTATCAATAAAAAATATTTTTGAAAAATGCTACCAAACTAAAATTAGAATCTAAATGCATCAAAAAAACTTTCTCAAAATTTGGCCATGGTTTTTTAGAAAAAATAAGAATATTTTGACACCATATTCCTCCTTTTTTTCCCCCCATTTTTTTCCACATTTTGGCAAAATGTTGTGCCCAAAAAAATGATGATCCTTTTCATGGTCTTTTGAGGGCCACCTTATATCCATGAATATCCTTGCTAGAAAAGTGAAGGGAAGTTATGCCTACTCCTTAATGCATATACCCCCTTGTCCCCCACCTAATATCCATAATAATAATAATAATAATAATTGGAAAATTTTATTCATATGAAATTTTCTTGCGTTTTTTTAGAATTGTCTAAACCACAAACTTGATTCATTTTAAGACAAAAATATATTTTTTCATAAAAGATAAAAATAGATCATGATTCTACCTACTACTTCCAATATGATTAAATTAATGTTCTTTAAAACCCATTTCACAACCTCTTGTTTTTTAAATTTCCTTTTCCTTCCTTTTCCCATCCCAATAATGCACTCTCCCACTCCCAAGTTGTGTTTTATTTTTATTTATCTTATTAAAAAAATTGGGGTCAATTTTGTGGAGTAGCCAAAAGTGGTGATCATCCATGGGAAGATTTAGTCAAATTTGGTTACAAGCTAAATATGAAAGTAAAAACTTTTAAAGGCCATCTATATTTTTGGCTACCTACTTGAACCAGGTATGGAAATTTGGCAATTTTTCTTAAATATTGGTTGGAATCTAGTCTATTGAAATCTCAAAATGCACATGATTTTAACACTTGCAATTTTTAATTTCTCTTTTTGGCTACACACGCATGCACACACACACAGAGCTTCATTTCTGGCTACCTACTTGAACCATTTCTATAATTTGGCGATTTTTCTTAAATATTGGTTGATTTTGGGCTGTTGAAAATCTCAAAAAAGCATAGGATTTTAGCATTTTTTATTTTTTATTTCTCTTTTTGGCTATATATATATCCAGCCCCCAAAAAAGGGCTACGGGCCCCAACTCCCCCAAAAAAAGACATCAAAATTTGAAAATGTGACGCCAATGAGTGCAAATGGGTCAGATTCCGTCGCATAATATGCGTCCTAAAAGTACGGTTCCATTTTCCAGCGCGCTGCAAGTCTCTCGTTCCTCCGCTGTCGTGCGGCGCTCGCTCTCCCCTCTCTCGCGCCCGCGCAATTCGCAGCTCTTTTCTCTCCCGTCGTCATCCTCCAGACTGATGAGCAACTTGTACGCGGGACGGGAGGCTAAGAAACTAAGGTTCTTTTAAGAAATTAATTTGCGTTTATATATATATATATATTTATTTATTTATTTATTTTTTTAAAAAATTCCTGTTTTTTTGGATTGAATTATGTTTAGATATATCAATGTGTTTGCAGGATTGATAATTGATATCTTTTCGAGCGACGGTCCGTTCCTCCCTCCGTATGTGTCTCGGCTTTTGGTTCGATTCGAGCGCGTGGAGACGCTATTCTTCGGTTTCCTTCTTTTCCTTTGGAGGGGGTTTTCTTGTTCTTGGATTTTTTTTATTCGTCTGCAGGTTTAAGCAACTTTGATGTGACTGCATTTCGAGAAGGCGAGGATTATTACGATCGCGTGTTATGTGTGGGGGGAGGAAAACGATTTTTTGTTGTTTTTTCTTTCTATCTTCGAGTTTTACGGGAGTTCTTGAACTTGCCTTCTCTTTGGCTGATTCTTCTACAGGATTTGAGTTTTTTTCCTTCTTTTCTTTTTGGAAGTTGAATCTCCGATTTGAGTTTCACATTAATGGACTCGTTTCGAGGCCGTTTTTCCCGTGTGGATGCTCAACGTGAATAATGACGGAGACTCGGCTGTCGAAAACGACATTGTTTGAGTGAGATGTGAGAGCTATTATCTCCCCAGCGATTAGGGAGAACGGCGCAGTGGTTTCCGACCGGAAGTTCCTTTTGCAGTTCTGGAAGCTGACAAAGATTGCATCAGAAACTGCTCAGCAATCCTGCAAGAAACTGGAGATGAAGCCCACCGGTTCCGTTCTTGGTAAGGCCACGGCGCATTGAATTCAGTGCCAGGACGCTCGCATCGCAGGTATTATTGACGCTCCTGTACAAATAATTTTGCAAATTGTTTGATCTACTTTCTTGATGTATGGAGCTATCTCGTTATCAGCGCTTTTACCGGATATATGTTAAAACAGATGTTGGCGTGTTCCCGAAAATGTCGAGAACATTGCTTGCACAATGAAGACGAAGAAACTAACTCAGTCATTTAGAGCTCTTTAGAGGTTTGAGGAGGCCTGATCTGCAAGGTTGTGGTAAAAGATTTCTTGGATTTACACATATACAGAAGAAAGAAAGAAATCCAACCACACAGATGCCAAGATCTCTCCAACCAGGCTATGCAAGACTTCCAAACAAAATTCCTCTACAGTTTGTGGAACTCAGTAGCTATTTTTCTCCGATCTATAGAGTCTTTCTTATTCTGGTCAAGAGCTCTCCAATCAGGCTCTGCAAGACTTCCAAACAAAATTCCTCTACAGTTTGTGGAACTCAGTAGCTAATTTTCTCCGATCTATTAAGCCTTTCTTGTTCTGGTCATAAGCGCATCAATGGATGCCAAGATCTCTCCAATCAGGCTCTGCAAGTCTTCCAAACAAAATTGCTCTACAGTCTGTCGAACTCAGTAGCTAATTTTCTCCGATCTGTAGAGTCTTTTTGATTCTGGTCATAAGCCCATCAATAGATGTCAAGATCTCTCCAATCAGGCTCTGCAGGACTTCCAAAGAAAATTACTCCACAGTCTGTGGACCCCGAGCAGCTATTTTTCTCCGATCTAGTCTTTCTCATTCTGCTCATAAGAGCATCAATAGATGCCCAAGGCTCTCCATCAGGCTTTGCAAGACTTCCAAAGAAAATTGCGCTACAATCTGTCGAGCCTGAGTAGCTATTTTTTTCGCCGAGAGTCAAGTTTCTTATTCTGCTCATATGAGCATCAATTTCAGTTCACAGTTAGAAAGGATCTCAAGCGAGTGTCACTCCTGACTCGACTGCGCTGTTTTGAATAACATTTGAGGCTGTTTTTGAAGTCGCGTTTGCTTAATTTTCTTCTCCTCTGTTTTTGTAGTTTCGAGACGCAAGTTTCGAGCACTGGAAGAAGATATGGAACCCTGAACATCCGAGATGGGGACGATGTTTTCATGAGCTTCATTGGCAGCAGGCTCTCGAAAGCTCACCAGACCGAATCGCGTTGCAAGCAATGGCTCATTTTTCTTCCAATCTAGTAGGAGACCAAAGTTCTCGCCAAATGTGCAGCAGCGTGGATCGTCGTGAAGTCATGGTCGTTTCAGAGGCGGCATCATCATCTTCCTTGCTTTCGATGATGAATGTTGGTTGGCCACTAGGCCTTGAAGCAGCCTGCATATCGATGCGCGAGGGAGGAGGACCTGTCCAATTTCTCAACACGTATAACCCGCCATATTTCTCTGATCTGAGTGCGACGACGTCTGATGACTCTGAATTCGACACGGAAAGCCATTCTTCCGACTCCTCGTCGTTCTGCAAAGACTCCAGACGGATTACCCTGGCGAGCCTCATTGGCCTCCCCCTTGATTCTTTCAGGTACTTAGGCGACACGTTCAGGATCATGTCCATTCAGAGCACCGACAGCCGGTTTGAAAGCTCCAGTGTCTTGAGCACCAGGAAACCTCGACGACGCTCCTGTGGGGTCTTCAGAGACTTTGTTGAATTATGCATTTGCAGAGTTCAAGCCGACTTCGGATCGATCATATGCAAGAGCTCCAATGTGCAATCGTTTTCAGTCTCAGAAATCTCGCAAATCAGCTTGGATCAAGAGAGAAGCTCGACTATACGTCCGAGTTCAAGGGACCCAAAGCTATTTGTCAATGCCGTGTACGAGGAATCTTCTCTTCCCCGAAGCAAAAGGTTTGAATGGAACCCTCTCTTTGTTGAATCGGATGTAGCGGCGGCATCCGAGGCCGATTCCCTGGATCATGAGAGTCATGCAATAAGGAAACTGGATGACAAGTTACTCATTTCTTCTTCTGCCGCTGCATCCGCCATTCTACCTTATGGCAATGCTCCACGAGAGCACATTGTCGAAGATGCACCTCAATTTCTACAGCCCAGCATGCCGCCTCCTTTTGATCTGTGACCACAACTGTGGTGGGTTCCGATCACATGGCAACCAGTTCCTAGGTCATGCTGCATGGTACCCATGATGTTGGCTTGGTCTAATTGCTATCAGAGAAATGCAAGTGAGGAGTTTCTCCAGGACCTCCCTTCTGTTGTAGATGGAGGGTGTTGAGGCAGGTGTCCATTAGTCATAAGGGTGAAAGATGTGAAGAGAAGCTTGCAAGTCAGGAGACGATGACCCCTATAAAATATTTTCTTGTCCATGATAAAATTGGAACTGGCTGTCTTGTGAACTGTGCAGAATGGGAGTCTTGTAGAAGAACAAGGTGTTGCTGCAAGTGGGTGGCAGGCATCCATCGGCCTCCAGTTATGCTCGAATGAAAACAGGTTTGAGCCCAAGAAACCTGACCCCTGGATCAAAGCTTCCTATTGATCCTCATTGTTTACTCATTAGGTTCCACATTTGCACCACTGGCTAAAATGGCTAGAGCTTCCAGGCAATCTGATGATCTCCTTCCATAAAGCAATAGACAATTAGAGGAGAATACATCAAAGTCTTCCATCAATGTATCAGATATATGAATAACATTTCAACATGATTTCGATTGTGAACTCAAAGTCATAAGTAACAACCCATAAAACACATTTTGGAGATCCTAAATTGGATATCAGTAAATAAGTTGTGTACATTAGCAAAACCTCCAACCACCTCATGTAAACCCCCCCCCCTTTTCTCCTTCTTTTTTTTCCTTCATGCCCTCCTCTTTTCTCTTCTTTTTATACATGCTTATTTTAGGGCTCGCTGCAAGTTTAATGAGTGTGCTAGCCA
>Ga0116231_10008262_pt1 | contig 18364 bp, 19 predicted proteins | sample S1TSphgellanicum_2_FD_89695 | JGI IMG/M metagenome (GOLD analysis project Ga0116231, IMG submission 89695) | Host-associated microbial communities from peat moss isolated from Minnesota, USA - S1T2_Fd - Sphagnum magellanicum MG | ecosystem: Host-associated > Plants > Peat moss > Unclassified...
CCAAAATAGTTGAAAGTTGGTCTTGTAGTTGCAAATATTCTCAAATCTAGTCGCAAACGACTATAAGTCGCATGTAGTCGTAAATTGACTGGTTACATTTTGGCTGATTTCTACTAGTGCAAATGGCTAGATTGCCACCCTACATCCCAACCAAAATTTTAAATCACCTATCACTATCACACTACCGACCACTATTTGCCATCACTGCACCTTGTTAACATGAGCTTTTTGTCACCTTTGCTTCTTATGTCCTATGTACATCGCCAACAATGGTGATGCAAGGAGAGGAAGAATTTGCTAGCACTATGTTTAGAATTGAATAGTACTAGAAATTTCTAGGGATTCATGATGCATTATGATGGGATTTTATGAGATTAGATTTTCCAAAATGACGGCAAGGGGATGGATTCTGAGAGATGGGGCCCAAGGGTTAATGATTGATGAATGTTGCATTGGAATTTGGAAAACCAAAGATTTGTTTTATTATGATCTATAAGGTGGAGGTTCATGCTAACCATTGGTCAATCGACAATGGGTGTGGAATTGCTCTAAAGAATTCTATTGAATTCCTTTTGAAAGATTATGGATTTTAGTCTCTGGAACTTATAAATTATGATTCATGAAGTTACCTCAGAGCCTACAAGTATTGTTTTCTTCCATCTTCATTGTTGATTCTACAGTCCTCAAAGTTGATACGAGTTTTTCTTTTTCCAAACTTATTGTGAGTTTTTCATGTTTCTAAAATTTGTTGTTATTTAGTGGTTTAGGGTTTATTAGCCTTGTAATTTCTTTGAGTTTGAAGTTTAAAATTTTTGCCTTGAGGCTTGATCAACTACAATCTACAATGTGACTATGGTTCTTTTGGAAATGCCAAAGAACTTTTGATTCCGCCAGATTTTCCCTGTTCACAACCGTACTCAAGAATTAGCAACTAGTGCATTGTCTTCATAATTTGCATCATTTATTTCCCTGAACCTTGGATCTAAATGTATTGTGTTTAATCCTAATTCAACTTTTGGGATTGAGTTGGAGATGGCCAAGAAAGATGAACAAAGGAAGAAAATCAAGTTGTATGAAAGATCTAGGAAATTCCAAGATACTTGGATGACCAAGCTACCATGGGCAAAATTTGTGTTTGATGAAAAAGGTGAGGTGCAACAAATCCGGTGTAAGGTTTGCACCTCTGTTGAAGGGAAACATAAGCTTTTGGTTACTAAGCTTGATAGTTTATTAAAACACCAAGGTCATCAAAAAGCCAAAGTGTTGATGCAAGATCATTCTACTTCAACAAAAAAAAAATTACATGCTCAAAACAAACATCTTTACACTACCAATGACTGCCCATCTATTTTGGACCAGCTCCAAGTAGATGTGCCCTTTGAACATAGACAAAAATACATGTAATTTGTGGTTATTTTTCATCTTCTTACTCATGGACACTCATGGACACCCTATGACAAATTACAAAGAATTCAAAGATTTATTTTAGTTTTTGAAGGTCAAAAGTGTTTTAAAAAAAATTAGTTTAACACATTAGGGTAGGGGATGGTAGAGGTCATGCACATTGTATTGTTGGAAGCTACCAAAGCAACATTTGTTGATGCCCCTTTCATTGCAGTTAGTGTTGATGAAATCACCACAATCAATAACACACAATGGTTGTCAATCCATTTGTATGTGGTGCAAAAATGGAGGTGCATTCCCATCCTCTTATGTGTTGAAGCAGTAAGTTTGTCTGCCACTTCTGATAACTTTTTTTTTTGGGATGGTTAAGTGTATGCTAGATTTTGGTGGTTTAAAGGTGGAAGAACTAGTTAGAAAGTTGGTGAGCATTGGTTGTGATGAGTCTAGTGTCTTTTGAGGCCATCGGACAAGCATGACCACGCAATTCAAAGATAAAATTGTTCCATTCATCACTGGAATGCATTGTTTTGCCCACCAAACCAACCTAGCGGTCATCACCTTGTCAAATGTCCTTCTAATGCATCAATTGGAAGGTATCTTACAAAGCATGTATGTTTTTTTTTCTCACAGTTCGAAAAAATTTGCAGAATTCCAAAAGCTTACGGATCTTCTCAACACCAAGGGCGACAAGATTGTATAGAATGTCAAGACCCAATAGATCTTAATGTTTTTTACTTTAAAAAATATATATTCTAAGTACCAACCTCTCATTGTGAAAATGCACGTAGAAAGTCCAAAAAATGATACTACTAGTAAAAACTTGAGTGTTCTATGTGACATGGAGTTGATTTTGGGGTTACCATGTTTATTGCGATTACTTGAATGTGTCCATAATCTCATCAATATTGTGCAAGGCCAAGATGTTTTTGTATGCAATCTTGTGGAGGTTGTCAAGTTGGCCCAACTTGAATTGTATAGGTTGTATTGTCATTCTTTTACCAAGTTCAAGGATGTTACCTTTGATGATTTTAATGCAATTGGAAACTTGACAAATGCAACAATGTCGATGTAATGGTTTTCTGACTTGAATCGCGAAGAGGATGTAAAATACCTTGCATTTTTTTTCTCTAGACAAAAATACCCTATTTATAGTTCTTGCATTGAGGGTGCAATAGTTCCTCAGCTTGTCACTATAATTGCTTTCAACATGGCAATGAACAAGGTCAAGGAAAAGTGCGAAGGGGCAATTCGAAAACTTATCTCAAAGCTTGAAATGCAATTTCCAGAACAAGAAATCATGATTGCATTGGGTGTGGTGTACCCACAATATTGGGTTGTTGATTTGATAGGTACAAAAGATTTTTTTTTCTCACCTTAGCACGTGGAAGTGGCTTTTCGTAACCCTCGTAAGATTGGTGGATTAGATCAAAATGTTTTCCATTACTTTTAGCTCACATGTTTGACTTGTAGTCTAATCATTTCAAGATGACCATGTTACATAATTTTGAGACAACATTGCATGAAAAGAACCAGTTCAATCCCCTTATGAGGCTTTGATGCAAAATCTCCACATCAGTTGTCCTCAACTTCAACCTCTTGGAATACATAAAATTGGCCAAAATTATTGTTGTCCAAATTATTGGGTCAGTTGAAGACGAACATACATTTAACACTATTGCCTTCATGAAAAACAAATTGCGCAACCGTTTGAACACACATTTTGATTTGTGCACTAGGTTCCATAGTCATCACTTATTTACTTTACAAAGTTTTCCATTTGACTAGGCCATTGCTAAATGGCAGGACAAGGTGGGTTATTATGCAAATGCATAGTTGACAACCAAATATTGGAAGTTTGAAGGTTTTGCAAAGATTTTTTAAACTACAAAGTTGCATCTACAGACCATATAAGGATGTAAGAAAATTTTATAACATAAATGTTTTTTGTTTACCACACATTTTGAAGTCCCTTTCAAATGTAGATTTTGTGATTTAGTTTGTGATTCAATTCACATGGAATTTCAATTTCAATTTCAATTTGTTTCGTAATTTAGTTTTATGTAATTGGACTATTGAATTATTGTTTTTTTATATCCAAAATTAGAATTAGTGTTTTCATAAATCCAGAACTAGAATTGCAACCACTAGACTACCAAATTAGTGTTCTCCTAGATCTGGAATTGGAACTAGTACTCCCTTATAGCCAAATGCACTTCCCTCCTCACATAAATGTCGCCAAATTGTTCAATTGGGCTTCCTATGATTGTTGCCATTTTGTAGACATTTACAAGTGATGATTTGCCACAATAGCCACTCAAAACCTAATAAATTTGCCGAAATGGCTCCACCTTTAAAAAAAATAGCCACCTTTGCTATTTTATGTCTGAGTTGTGTAGCCACATTGGCAATTACTTGGACTTTTTTTTTAAAAACCCTTGTTATGATCCTAGTGTTGAGATTATGACCAAAACCAAGATATGACAAAGGAAATCATTTGGGAAAGTGTTTTAAGAATCAAACACAATGAAAGAGCGAGTTTTAACATTCCCAAATGAATTTTCATTTTGGGTGTTAAGAGTGTTAAATGTCCCAAAACTTTGGAACAAGGTTTGGAAGACCAAACCTTGTCTTAGTTTAAACCTATTTTAATTAAATTAGAAATGAATTGAATGTCAAATATCTAAAAAATGATTGTGTTCTCAAATTTAAGATTTTTGAAACATAAGCTATGGCCAATTGAAAGGTAATTGGGAGTCAAATTACCAAAATTATTCCCAATCATTCAAATGTTTGACCAAAGGGTCAAATCAAATTCAGTTTGGGAGTTTGATGCATTGTTGAAAAGTTATTTTCAAAGGCTATAACTTCTTTTTAAATAGATTTTAATTTGAGTCAAAATAAGATAGTTATGAGTCCCCCCATAGTTGTCAAACTCATGATCTAACAATTTTAGGACTTTTGTTTAAAAGTCTTAGGAAAAATTGTCATTCAAATGTATCCCCCATGGGGAGTTGCAATGTAATGTAAGGAGGAGAATGGTGACTTCTCCCTAAGTTTGGGTTTGGTGTGCCTTGTGAATGTGAGATGTTTATGGTTGGTCAGTGCACCATTTTAGTTCCAAATTACACTAACTATATTCTTAGTTTGTGTAGTTTGATATGGCCATGAACTTGATTTACAAACTCATTTAAAAATCCCATCCTAATCTTTCATACCCTCTTTCACTATGGGAGTTAAGGAACATGCCTTAGGTTTGCATTATGTTACAAATTTAGGAATTGGCAAGGGTTTTCAGCCCCATTACCATTTAACAAACCCATAGGTGTGTTGCAATTCATCTTTAATCCATGGCCAAGCCCTTTGGTGGGGTCTATCAAATTGTAATAAGGGAAATGTTGTATTGGTTAAATGTAATCTATAATGTGCTTAAGAGTAGTTTCATCCATATTCAACATTCTCACGCATAAGCATAAAACTAGGACTATAAAAGGTTAGATACTACTAATAGCAAACCATATAGACCAAACAATATATTTGGTCAATTAAGAACATGTGTTATACTATGTAGTGGTTTTTGTTAGTTCCAACATATTTAGCAAAGACGTTGAATGACAATGATTTTATTGCGCATGTCAAACAAATTTTTATTAATTTTCATCTAAAACATGTGGTGTAATGTGCCATTGGAAATGCTTTAAATGTACATCATTGGGTCTTTTTTCAAGATTGATAATAATTAAATGGTCCACAACATTATTTGTTTTGCAATATTTTTTTAAAATATTCATTTTATGAAAAATAATATTATTCTAACAAACCATTGTTGAATCACAATCAAATTGTTTGTATAGACCACATAAAATATTTTTTGAATTTAGAACATTCATTGTTTTTATACCTATGAAACTTATCAATCAACTTTATAACATTCATTGATGTGATAGATTCATGTATAAATTTTTGTTTTCAAATCATTGTGCATGATTAACTAGCTAAAATATTGAAATATGGTTTCGCATGCAAATAAAATAGTAGTGTAATGGACTTTTAAAAGCCCAAGAATGCAATATTTTAAAAAGTCCCTTGGGAAAACAAACCTTTGTAATTTTTGCAATTTGATCATTTCATTAAACTTTATATGATGTAAAGAAGTTTCAAATTTTTTCTTGTAAACTAGATGATTCAATTGTGATGGCAAGAAAATGGTGTTAGTGGGACAATTGTTTTTATTGTTAAAATTTAGTGACAACGTACTACTCAAATGTAAAGGATGAGTCATTGTAGCTTGCAAATGCCCTATCTTTCACCAATTGTGCATTTTGATTTTGATGTTCATTTTCAACATGTATTCCCCCAACCAATTTGGGGTGACCACAAAAGGTGATTGTGAAGCAATGGTCCATGACATTTAATGCATTCTTGACTAAGTAATTTTCCAATTGGATATGGCAAACACTTTCAACTCGGTGTCAAGAGGAATCATGTTTCAATAACTCCATTTTACAAAATATGACATCGTTTAGTTCATCCCCTTTACATTCACACATTTTATGCATTTAAATTTCCCCTATATATTATTTATGAAATATGCAAACAAAAAATAGGGCCCATATATTAGTTGTTGGTAGAAATTACAATTTGATTAAATATAATATAGGATTGTGTTTATTTTGAAAACCAAGATAAAATTATTAAAGAATATGTGTCAATCCCCTTAGTATTAAAAAAGGGTTAAAAAATATAAAATATGCATTAAAGATTAATGCATAGGTATTGGTTCTTAGTAGGTTCAATTAGTAAGTTAATAAGTGAACTATTAATAGTTATCCAATTCATATTATTAAGTTTGATTAATGTGTCAATAAATGATAAAATAATACCCACACAGGGAGGAACATGAAGTGAAGGATACATTTATACCATTGACAATTGAATCATTTTGAAAACACTTATATTTTAGATGGTTATTTTGCTTTACCACCTCACAATTACCTAATTGGAAGATATGCTACTTGTACATATAGTATGTCACAAAACAATAGTTTTATCACATGATCTTGCCATGTTCAACTCCATGCTCATCATTTGTCAGAACTTCAAGTATTAAAATTAAATGTATAAAAGGTATTAAAATTTTATGCGATTAAATTATGATTAAATCTAGATTGGCTTAAATATGTGCATATTAGAAAATTAGGTAATAATGGGTTAGGGGGAAAAATGGGTCTTTCATATAATGCCCATGAACAATACCTTGTTTGATGCAAATTTTGTAAAATTTTAACACTTAGAGTCCCCTTTAGGATATTATTATCATCATAATCATGTTGTTGGCACTAGTGTCATCCCATCACCCATAGGTACACAAATCAAGATAATCCCCTTTATGAACCATTGTACACCCTAACACATCTTAGGACACTATGATTAGAAGCCATTTGTTTCCCTTTTTGTACATTGTCAACCATTGGAAATCACATTCACATCTTAAGTCCTCATTTTGTTGTTTCATCAAATTTTAATATTTAAAAACCCGATTATGTGAAATAAGGTTTTTCTATAACCCCATAGCTATGAACCCCATAAATGTAACATGTTGTGGTTTTTCAATGACATCTCCTTTGGTGGAAAAGTAACGTTTGGATTGATGTTGGACCTTAATATATGTCCATTTGAGTACACCAAACAAGTCCACGTTCGACATCTTTTGACAAAATTGAAATTAATGAAATATATATATTTCAAAATTGACACCATGTTGGTATTAATAATTGTCAAATTTGTGGTTGGAAAGTTTTGGTAATAATAATGCAATTTTATTTTCATACTAGCCAAATATCAACACTAGTTGATTGGTGTGTATAGGTCTCACTTGTGTAAAAGTTAGGTGGCATGAAAAACAAATTATATTAGACACATCAAATGTTAAACTTTAACATTTATAAAAAAATGTTAGATCCAAAATTATGGTTGATATTAATGATGCAAACTAGATCAAAACATTTATATTTACTTTTATTTCGATATTTATTTCATAAAATTCAACAATTACATTATAAATATGTCAATGTAATCACAATTCATGGTCAACATTATAGACATGTATGAAGGCAATTCACCTTCACATGTCATTGTGGCTAACATTCTACATTCTAAGATTTTAAATATTGATAATTTAAGTGTGGTACTCATGTTTTTAACACCAAAATTAGCCAATTATTGAACAAATGGTTAGTTGTCAACATGGTCCTAGGGTAGATTTCCATAACCAACCTCCCATGTCTACAATTAGTGAACAATCAAACAAAGACCCTGCCTATCTAATAGTTTTTTTGTAAAGCATTAATGAACCCCTTCTAAGTCAAGTATTGCTTTGATGAAAATAAAAAATAGATTCATAACCAACCATGTTTTGTTTCAATTATTTTTCTAATATTTCAACATTAAAACTTTTGAGCTATCATTTTTCATTTGGTTGCATTTTTCCAATTTCATTCCCACTTCCAACTCCCATTTGTAAACTTGAATTCAAGGTTACAAAAGTTGACAATTGTATTCAATGTGCACATAGAATGAAGATTTGTTTGTGGTAATAAATTTAACCTAATTTCCACTTCCATTAATTCTAGAACACGAAATTCATTATTCACCTATTGAAAACATTAAAAAGAAACTGAACATCAATTACACCAAGAAATTTGTGAGTTGATGCCAATTTAAATTTAAAAAAAAAAAGAATATCAATCTTTTTTTGAATGTGATTTGATTTTTGAATTCAAATATGAGTTAATGTTGCTTGGGAGGACAAAAATGTTCAATTTGCACACATGACAATTGAAAGGCGATGACATGAAAGGGCAAATACGAACGAGTTTTGGCATGGAATTTTCAAATTAAAGACCATATGCAAAACCACCTTAAGGCTAATATAGTTTCAATATTTCAAAATTAGAATAAAAAGTAAGTGGAGAAACTGGTAACAAGGGATATTTTTTAGACAATAAATTTGATAATAAACGGGTCTCAAAATAGTTTCTAAATATGTTTATTTGATACCATGTAACATTGTTTTTTCCTTAATTTTGTGATGTAACCAAAATGGTGATCATCCACAAGACAATTTAACCAAATATAAGTATTTAAAAAAATTAAACATTTTTCTTTATTGTTTTGCTGCACATTGAAATTTAATATAGGAATCTAATGATTTGTTTCAAAATTGATTTCAAAATATCTGACACCTAGAAAATCCCCCCCCAAAAAAAATTTCCATTGAAAAAATTGCTTGTTAATAAGATTCCACTTGAAAGTAATCTTTACTTCATGTGGGACAAAAATAATAATGTCACAAAGACCTTGCCTCATTCATTATTAAAAATGAAAAATTGGTCAACATTGGTTATTCCAAAGTTGAAATCATAATGATCCAATCTTGGTTTGGACATTGGACTCCTAGAGCCCATTGCTAACACATTCTCAACATATAAAGATACATAATGCATTTAGTATATATTAACATTACTCATTAACCAATTTTTTCTTGCAAAAGGGATGAACCTAAAAATCGCCAATTCATCTTAATTGAAACATCCACCAATGCACCATCCATTGAAAACACATTATGATGCACTTGTAGATGAACAAGTGGAACCATGGTAAATTATAATATAAACATTTTTACTTCCTTTCACTTTACCTAGGTAACCACCTATGTAAAGTTTTGTGTGTGAAATTTGTAATAATGGTAGCGAAGTAAGATTTCTTTCAATCACATTTTTATTTTGAAGGAAATTCATTATATGTATATGTGTGATATGGCCCTTTGGTGACACACCTCTTCAAGTTCTAATTATTGGACATGTGGTCGAACATTGTTAACCATATAACTATACATGGTTAACAATACATGAATGAACGTATATTGTTCATCCATAATTCATCCTATAACATTCCCCATGAACTTAGGTCTCATTCCTAAACCTTAAAAGAAAACAATAAACTTTGTTCTTTGTGCATCTATTTAGTGATGCACCTTCATTGCTCCATGTTCTTGCTTTGAATTATTATATAATTATTATGTTTTTTTTTCAAATGCTTAATTAGGGAATATACTACAAAATGAACAAGACTACTCTTGTGATAATGATTTTGTCAATATATTTTTATTACCATTTGGTTTGTAGGACAATAAATTAAAGTAACTTTTTCTTTCTACTTTTCCCTTCACAAAATGTTTCATGTTAATGTGTTATTGCATAAGTGAAAAAAAAGTGTTTTTGAAAATTGCAATACAAGATTGATTGTCACAATTGATCATTTTTTATAAAAAAAAAGACAAAAAAAATTGGGAGGAAACTTCAATTTTGTCATCAACTTTTGCAACCACAATGGTTCTTTCATGAATTGTGTGACTTCCATAAACTCAACCTCAATGTTTGATAGAGTCACGTTATGTTGCTTCTTGCTTTGCCAAAAAACAAGTCATGTAGTCAAAGACAAAAACTATTACTTGTGATAGATCTTTATGTGTGTACATTTCCACCCCAATTAAAGTCACACCATCTTCTAACTTGCAATTTTAATTCTTTGGATTATTCTTAAATTATTTTGAAATTTGAAACCGTTATCTTTTGTGATTTGTAAGTAGCAATCTTTTATTTGCTTACAACACCCTAATAAAACATGTTGAGATTTGTCATAAATTGGACAATGGAACCCATAACAAATGAAATATTAAAATATGTGTTGACAATGAGATACATCAAACACCTTACAATTTGAAAATATGAAATCTTCTTCATTTTTTTTCTTGTCCATTTTATTTTGGGGAATCATGCTTTACATCAAGCTATATATAAAAATAAATAGTAGTTTAAATGTCTTCATGTTGAACTGCGTAAATTTGAAATAAATTTTCTTTAGAACAAATTAACCATCCCCTCTCTCAATCTTACTTACATTGTTTAGATTCTTAACTAGTATTGGGTAAGTTTGACATTTGTCATGTCAAATTTGGCAAACAAATATATTTTCAATTTCACAAGTAATTCAAGATAATTGCTCATTAATAATAATTGTCCATCTAGACTCCAATATAAATGAGGACATCGTTGATATGTTTCATGTACACATTTGGGTGAACTTCATTTTTATAAAAAAAACCCAAAATGTAGCATATGAACGTCAATTCTCTCATACAATAATGCTAGGGGAAATTGCTTGAAACCACAAAGGTCTTGAACAATGTAGTTGCCTCATGAATACTTACTTATTCTCAAATATAACCATTCAAAAATGCAGTTTTCACATTAATGGATTTAGAGAATTAATGTCATTTAGCAATTTGCAAACATTAAGTGAGGGATGACATTTATTTTATTTTATTTTGTTTTGTTTTGTTTTTTGTTTTTTGGCAATTTCCTGAAGGAGCTTGAGTGGTGAGAAGCACTAGGTAGATTTAATTGGCGACATGTTTCCAAAGAACTCTTAAATATTAAATATTGTAGCAAGTACATATGAATGTGATGACAACCCCCAAAAAATTGTTTTCTATTGCAATTTGGCGAATTTAAATCTAAAAAACATGTAACCTTTTTGATGATTTTTTCGCCCCCCCCAAAAAAGGACTTGCTTTTGAGAAGACTATGAACAGGAGTCAAGAAGGTACAGGCTGAGGCAAGTCCAAAACTGGGGATGAAACTCTAGTCAGGACCAATTAAGCTGAGAAAAACCAGTTTGATCCCCTGTTTGTTTTTGTTGTGTGTACTGTTTTCATCCTGACTTCTGAGTTTGTCCCCAGTTTGGGGAAACTGGAGCCAAGTAGCCTGGGCAGTTTGGCCTACTTTACCTATAAATCTAAAATATTTACAGACTACTGGTATCCTGAAATTGCAACTCTAAAAAGAATTATCTACTCTCAACCCGAGTTCTTCTCATCAGCCCTAGAAATGTGATTGTCCTCATCACTATCCCTCACTAAATTAAATGGATAGTGTTGAGTGAGGGAAGAAGATAAGTAGGTACTTAGGTGTCTTTTTTAATGATTTTTTTCCTTTTTGAAATAAAATTTAAAATTATTAATTAATAATATTTTTATTTTTATTTTTATAATGTCCAACTTCCAGCCATCATCATCTTATGGAAGTTGTTACTTGTACATAGATAGTGTTTTAATAGTGAAAGGAGATGTAGTTCAACAAATACAAGTAGGTATTTTAGAGGTTGCTTTTTGAATGATTCTTGATCACCATAATGGTGATCTTTTCCTTAATATTGGTGAAACCCTAGTAAACTTCACTAAACAAAAGCACCCGACAAAGGGAGGAAGAAAGGAAGAACAAAGAGAGAGGACCCAAGTCAGAGTTAGAAGCGCAACAACCCAAAAACCCAAAGGGAGTCATAAAGGGGCAACTATGAAACTGCCATCTTTTTCCTATTGTAGTGTATGTAGGTTGCTAATCATTGAAGAACTATATTATCATATGGTTTCACACACAGGATGGTGATTTTTTTAAAGGTTTGGGGCTTACAAACCAATAATATGCCCAAACTTGGGCAAGAGTTGTGTCAAACTCCTCTTTCAATTTTTGGTTCTGTTTTGTATCAAGTGTTGTTACCATGGCTCACAATAAATCCAATACCAGCCGGGATGGTTTGGCTTTGTTGACCAGTTCATACATGATCTCTTGTGTGTAATCTCATGCCTATTGTGTGTACCTACATTCTCAGAATCTATGCATGATGGATGCATTGTTTAGATTTTTTAGGTGATGATTTTGGTAAACTATACTCTGAAAGAATTTTTTTATAAATAAAAATAAAAATTGGTTGGGGATTTTAAGTTGTATTATTAGAAGTGGACACTCTTTTTTGTCATGAGCATATTGTGAGCACACATTGAAGTGGGTTTCAATCTAGCAACAATTATAATCTATATGATAAAGATTGGGATCTAGGTATCTGTTTGAAGCTTTCGTACCTACCAATAAACGTACCTTTCCCCCCTCTGTGTACCTACCCACAAAACCTACCATTCCCTCTTACAAACCTACTCCATCCATCCCTACAAGTTGAGTGAAATGTTCAATAAATTGGACCCATATTTCCTTGTGATATGAAACTTGATTGTCAATTTGTCATGGGAAATGTGAACCATAACTGAACTATTCAGTTAACTAGACCTCTTTTATTGACCAAGTGGAGGTACATGTTTACATTGTTCACATGTGCGTTTTTATTTCTATTTCATTTATTAATAATCTATTTACAAAAATTTAAAACTGAATTCATAATATGTAAGTATTTAAAAATAATTTTTACTTTTAAAAGTACATATAATTATGAAGAAACATTTAAAACATAAATTTCATTTCCATTTATTTTATTTTAAGAAGAAAATAATTTGATTTTTTTATTTGAAAAAAACAGAGGGGTGATTCTATTGTATTTCTATGATTGTCTATTTGATACACCAATTAGCCATATATGACTACCTTTTCTTTGTCAAATTTTGCTTGAATGAACCAAATAAATACGTGGTCATGAAGATTTTTAAAAACATCTATTGAACAGATAAAGATAATTTATAAGTGTTCAAACCATTTTCAAGAAAATGCTTTTGAAAAGCAACATTGTTTCACAAATCAAATCAAAATATTTCTTTACAATCTTTTTGCTTGAATTGGCATAAAACCTTTTGAAGGTGCTTCAATTCAATGTGAAATTGAAGGAATTCTTGAAGCCTTCAACAAGATTATTTCACTTGTATTAAATATTCAATTAAATTTTATGATTACACTACTATATTTTCTCTCCATCACATATTACATTAAGTTATGGCACATATTCTAATTTCAAGTTATAATTTCAATGTAATATATGTCACAATAAATAGCACATATTGTACATTGTAATAGATGAAACCATCAAAGTTTTCCTTGGTGCATCCGCATGAGATAAGTCCAAACTTTTGCGAAATTTTGAAAAATTAGTGGTGCCATGTTAGTTAGCCCAACTTTGCACTCAATCAAGTTCATACATGCATTTTGAATACACTTATGGTTCCCCTCCCGTTGTGCTCCTAGCTTCAAAGGCCTCCTCTCCAAACAAGACCTTATTAGGTCCTAGTTTCACTATCACTTTCAAAGGGCTTCTTCCTTCACAACCTTAAAAAGCTTTTTTAGTACACTTTTGGTTCCCCTCCCACTAGGCTCCCAAGCTTCCATGGTCATGGGTCACCACCCTCCCTAGGCCACATGTTGCTTTGTATTCAATCACTAGTTTAGCCATTAAACATTAGGAAAGACCAATTTGGCCACCACACCACTCCAAATTTCTTTGCATTGTGTGTAGATGGCCCTTGTATGTGCAACTTTGATCACTCATTTCTCCTTCTCCTTCATCCCCAGTCCAAATGCCTTCTTTTTTTTTTTCTTTTTTCCTCCTACCATGATCATATGAATGCATTCTTGCAAATTTTAAAATCAATGAAGAACAAATTCAAGAAGGTCAAATTCTCAATAAAAAAAAAATTGGAAAATCTTCCTGACCATACCTACACAAATGGCACACTCAATGTCAGCAAATTTTCAATTTCTAAACTAAATTTCAATTGCTGAAAATTGAAATTGATCTGCACCTCCATCCAAGCACTTGGGGACAATTTTTTTGCTAGGCTTAACCCTGGTTAACCCTTTTGGCTCTAAGTGAGCCATCCATTTTCTGTTCACCTGATTACAAAATAGATGCTATTTTGTTCCCATACATGCAAAGACTGTAGACTACATATTTGCCCCATGCATGTATTTGCATGTTAAAGGGCTTTTTTTTTTTTGGCTTCTTGTGACACAAGGGGGTTGGGGAACTTGATGTTCCCCTTATGGTTCACCCTCTTAGGTGGTTCTTTTGTCTTCTTGGACATGGGTCCTTCCATTTTGTTCCTTGTTTTCCACCTTTTTTGGGTACTTTGGTTTATTTATGATTGGCATCATTTTTTTTGGCATAGGGTGCCCTTTAGAAGAAAAGGGTACTTAAGTGGGATTTGCAAGTGACACGTAGCTCCTTATAACCACTCAATATTTTCATAAGCATGCAAGGCACATGGTTCACTTTGTTGTAGACCTTTTGCATGCTGAAAGAGAGGAGGAAAAGCATCCGTTGTCGTGGACCGAGCAAATGCCCTTCACCTCACTCAACTATTATTTTCATGCCCGTGCAAAGGAGATAGGCAAAGTGCCTTCTCCTTGCTCAACAATTATTTTCATACCCGTTCAGATTTTTGCATAATATTGGTTCTCAATTAAGTTAACCACGATTATTATAGTCATGCAATTTTAGGTGATGAATGTGTCAAAGGGTGGATGACGCCTTTCCACTTGTCAAAAAAGTGCAAATAAGCAAACCCTTGTGAAGTATAATTATGATGTTTAACAAATTTTCACAAGGGCCACAAAAAAAAAGAAAAAAAAGAAGACTAGTTTTGACCTTTCAAAATGCTCTATTTTAATTAACCCTCAACCACACCTCAATGTTAAAAAATGAGGTTTGCTAACATTAAATTTTCAAAAATTGAAAATTTCAGGTATTTTTTTCCTAGTGTTACATATTGTTTCAAAAAAGGACCATATATCTCAATGTAAAATCTCTCTCTCTCTCCTGTTCATCCCTCCTTCCCTTTCTCTTATTTTACATTTTGCCGCTGCCATCTCCTGAGGTTGCCCATGTTTCTTGAAATCAAGGTTGCCATTGTTTCTTGAAGTCAAAGCTTCAAATGTCGAGAGATAGCAGTGACTCCAACTGCAATAATGACAAGTGCAATGACAAGCGTGGTGACAAGTGTAGTGACAACTGCGATACTTCCAACAATAGGCGCTGTAGCTCCAACAACCAGTGTTACTAGTGCTGCTCCAAATAACCATTCCATTCCTACACCCATTTTAGGTTTCTTTGCAAGAATTACACAAACCATATTCATTTAAATCTACAATGTAGGGAAATAACTGAAAAAGATGTTGAAATAGAACTTTGAATTCAAATAGTTGAGGAGTGATGAGAGGTTTTAATATTGTAGACATCATCATTCTCAATGATGATACTATTGGAACATCAAGTCCATCTCAAAACAGTCAAGGGAAGAGGAAGGTTGCAAATTCATCCAAGTCCTTAGAAATTAGAGCAAGGAAACCCAAACAAACCAGTTGGGCGAATTTTGAAATCAAGGCATTCATAAATGCAAAGAAAGCCGAACATGAGGCTAGCTTGAATGTTGTTGATTCATGAGACAACATGGAAACTTTAGTAACAAAATGGAAACTCAGCACAAACTTGTTGTCATGACCACTAGGCATTATGAGCATCATTGCAATGTATTAGCTTGTAAAGACAAAACAAGGGTCCTTGTATGGAAAGTACAAGAAAATCCATAATTACATGATGAACGATACATGCCATAATGAAGAATACAGGGATGTTGACAAAAGACAAGATTGCACAAAATTTACCCAAACAATTTTGTAAAGTGTTTTTTAACTTATGGACTCATTCATGAACAACAGACCTTGTTTCAATCCACCACATTCATGGGATTTCATGAATCCGGAGGATGATGTGTACCACACAACACCTTATAATGACTCTTCATGATGTGATGACATTAAACTCATTAAAAACATTATCATGGAGGAAGAAGGGGTTGAAAAAGATGTATCAAATCCATTTGTTGGTCATGATCCAATCTTACACTATGCATAAACATTGACAAAAGGATGTGATTGGGCAAAATGCACAAAATGGAATTTTTTTCCCCTCCATTTATTGTATTCAAAACTTCAACAACATCTACAACTAGGTGGAGCCAAACATTTCAACCACTATCTCCAAATCTAAATGTAGATGCTAATCAATTAGTTGTTTCAAATCCAATAGCAAATCAAGTTACACCAACAAATTTAAGACGACTTGGTTCAACCATTCCTTAACACAACACACAATCAGCAATCCAAGACCAACAACCAAAAATCCCAAACCAAGTGTAGGCAATCCAAGGCCAACTACTAATAATCCAAAATCAATTATAAGGCCTAATTCTGGCCAATCTTGATGCCATGTGGGGAGCATAACATAAAAAGGGAGTCAATATCTACACATAAAAGCCTAATTGAAACAATTGAAAAATGTAATGTGGCTTTGGTTGAATCAATTAATGAAATTGTCCAAATTGAAGAAAAAAAAGTTCAAACATAGGATAATATGTTACAGAAGCAAATAAAATATTTATAGGGCAATGTCTATATAATCATAGGGCTCATTAAGGTCATGGGCTTTGCATTCAAAAAAAAAACTACACGAAAATGTAACACCGACACCTACTTCACATGAACATTAGTAATCATGAATCACAATAGAAAAGTTTTGCATTTGCAAACAAAGGTTGAAAGGATGCGAATGATCAAAGAAAATTGAATACTTCATGTTGTGCACCAATGTAGATTTCAAGGTTGTGGTGTTGTTGCTTTCTTGAAAGCTTTCCACCTTGGATGTGACATTGGCTTCTCCATGATTCAATCCATTCATTGGATCATCGCCACCTTGTAGTCCAACTTCCAAGTTGTTCAACATCTAGTTCTCTCCTTTTTAAAATCAAATTGTGTAATAAACAACAAGCACTGAAGACATCAAGCATGAGTGTTATATGCAATTTTGTCTTCATAAAAAACTTTTTGAACATTTGTTTCAAGATTCCAAATGTATTTTCAACAACTGACCTCCCCTTATTGTGTTTTTAGTTATACAACAATTCAATAATTGAATGATGATATATTTTTCTTTATGCGAGGTCATAAGCCAAGAAAGTAAAAGGTAACCCTATCACCAAGTAGGTAAGGAGCCACTCCATCATAAGATCTAACAATCATGTCAAATAGTCCCTCATGAACTGTTCGTCGATATAGCCCAAACTTTTTCAACACATGAAAATCATTCACATTCCCAAGTAATCCCATATAAATATTTATAAACCTTTTCTAGTTGCTAACCACAGCTTGAGCCACCATGTCGTAACCCCCAATCTTGTGGTAGTAATAGTCTTCTAGAAAATCAACTAATTTTGTTATACAAATACGTGTTCCTTCTATGGCACCCATCACGTTGGGCATGTCACACAAGCTTCTAAAACCTATCATGACAGATTGTATCCTAGCACCCATAGGCCAAATGATGAATTTTTTCAACATTACATTGATTGCCATCACCATTTCATAGAACACAAGACCTATAGTAGAATGCTCAATAGCAAATAACTCATTACAAGTTAAAACATTTGCAACTTGTGCAAGTTTGTAGATTGCACATGAAACTTGAATCTCAATAGGGATGGTTTTCCTATACTTTGTATTTTACTTTGAAATCAAAGGCCTCACCTAGTTACAAATTTCTAACAAGGTGCCTTTCAACATCCATAAATGTTAAATCCACATATAGTCATTGTATTTAATCAACAAAAAATGTCTAAACCATGTTGCTGATTTCAGCTTCACCCAATATCCTTGTTTTTCACCAATTGCCAACAAGTTACATGATATTTTGTAATCATAAATTATAGCAAACGTTAGCAACATTTGATATTTGATCTGTTGGTCTAATAGAGGCACCGTGGAATTTTTTTGTAAAGCTTGAAGCATAATTGAAAAGATTCTAAACACTAGTGACCATTGGTATTGATTCATGATATTAACTTGCAGAACCATAATTTCTTCATCAAGTTTGATCTACTTATTGAACCTTAAAAAACAAGGTGCTAGAAAATTCCAAAAATGTTCTATAATAGCTGCAAAAATTGAGTAATGAAAACATTTCATGTACTTGTAAATTGTTGCAAATGATGTATAACCTCTCCTTTAGAATGTTGAACCTTTAAAACAACAAACAAAAATTGATTAAAGACTATGTTGAAGAACTGAGAAAA
>Ga0116231_10008263_pt1 | contig 18363 bp, 8 predicted proteins | sample S1TSphgellanicum_2_FD_89695 | JGI IMG/M metagenome (GOLD analysis project Ga0116231, IMG submission 89695) | Host-associated microbial communities from peat moss isolated from Minnesota, USA - S1T2_Fd - Sphagnum magellanicum MG | ecosystem: Host-associated > Plants > Peat moss > Unclassified...
AAAGTTTCCAAATGGGGTGGAATTTGGAAGCTGATCTGCAATTCCTCTTCCATTACACACTACCCAAGATTAGAGATTATGTATGTAGGTAAAACCCTAAACCCCACACAACCAATTGCAAATGCCCACCTGACTAAAAAGTAGATCATATTTTAGAGACACTTTTTTTTCTTCAAAAAGTAGTACATTGCTGCATTAAAAACCAAAAGCTTCATAAAACAAGGATTGCAACAAGGTTGTGTACAAGGGTTTTCAACTTGTAAGAGGCTAGGAGGGCTGTTCCAGAGTTCCATAAGCCATTATCTCCACCTACCCATACCACCCCCCCCTGGCCCCCTTTATGTGGGCCTCTATTACTGTTTGTGATATCCTACATTCACTGGCAATTGTTCTGGAATCCCCACCCATAAACATGACAAAGTGTACTCTATAAAGTGTCCCAATATTTGAATGTCACAACCTGGGCTAACAATTATGACTTGCCAATTAAAAGCAATTTTTTGTTTGTTTTCCTGGCCTTCTTGGAGGGCACTTTGCCTTGAATCTATTTACACACCTACACTAAAGTTTCACACTATATAGGTTTCAATGCTATACTTCATTGAAAATATAGTGTACAAGTCATTTTACGGCTATGGGTGAAGATGCTTTTAGGTTGTTTATTCTTCAACATGAAGGTGCAGTCTGAGTTTCCTGGAAAACTTTGAACTGGCCAACAATTATTGGGTTGATTATCTTTGGAGGGACAATTGTTTTCTATTTTTCAATTTTGTGGTATAAATTTTTTGGAGATATTTTTGGAAATATTAGAAAAATTAGTCAAATTTACCCCTAGAGAATTAAATCCAAAATTTCCCAATTTTTTTTTCCCCCAAAAAGCTGACAAAATCACTAGTATGAAGCTTTAAAAACATTATGCAAGAAGCCAAACATAGGCTACATGTGGGACTGGAAAATACTCATGTCACATGCACGGGTATGCTAATTGATGACTAGACTTAGGCATTCCAATAAAGACAACAGGTAGCTAATAGCTATAAAAGGTAAAATACATGACCGAATTGGTCAATCATGGTTAGTTGTTGGCAAGCTTTGTGTCACTTTTTGTTAGGGTGACCAATAAAATTGCCCCAACTTCCTTGTTGTCAATTGTTGCGAGTACATCTTTCAACAAACTTTTTTGGAGCTAATAATAAGCTTAAGTTTGATGTCTTCCATGCAAACTTTGCAGAACCATGGGGTGCTCCAAAATAGGCTCATCCTTAGGGGTATTTAGTGTCCTCTCAGCACTTATTACTTCACACAAATTATGCAACATGATTTTTGAAAGAAGACAAAAATTGGTTCGAGTATGGTGTTGTTGGATTCTTGGCCTTTGATTCTACTTCTCATTTTTGGTTCAAATTTTTTAACCTTAAAGCAACTTTAATTTACCATTGAGAACGGGCGGGGTTCTTGAAGATTCCTTGACCTCAAGTTCTGATATCTTTAAAAAAAAATGCACACTCAGTTGTATTCAAAATTCTTCACTAGTTTTACCTTAATTACACATGGTCCCAAGATCTAACTATATGGACTAGGTAACCAGAGAGTGTGCATATGTTACCAGACACAACTGATTTGATGGGAGCATTGAGGTGATGAGTTATAACTTATGAGACATAGAAGAGCATGAGTTATGAGGTTTAACCAACAAGCGATCAAGTACCTGCTAAATGCAGCAGCATGATGATACCGTATGTGATATACTTGAGGAGCTCTTGTTCAGTGGCATGCTGTCACATTAGCAAGACACTCATTAGAATCAGTTATGTAAAATTAGTGTTATACAATGAATTAAAATTGACTATGTGACTAAAAAAAAGATCATCCTACATGCCTGTCGTTTTGGAAAAAATATTCACTTAGTATTCAGAGAACTGGAACCTCTGTTACAAAGGACAGCAACATTAATCTAATTGACGCTTTCTCTTGGACGTGGTTGAGTACTTTTGGGTCTGATTCTGATACGAGGCTATGTTCTGCACGTCTGGTTACCTGCGACTAGATGAGGAGCCAAACCAGAACCTGGAACTGACCAACAATGGTTTGTAATCATGCCAAGCCCAACCAAAAACAAAAAGCTTAAAAATTTGTGTAAGAGAGACCAAAGGAAAGCTCAAAATTTACTGTGTTTTTACATTTATTACTTGCCTTTCCCACTGCAGCACATGAGTGCTGGCAATTGCAAGTGGCATCATCATCATCATGAAACATGATGATCATGTGCCTCAATAACTTTTGCAGAATTCCTTGCTTGGTGTTTTTGTTTTTTGCAGCAACAAAGTTGTATGATTGGTTGAGCTAATCATAACAGCAAAGTCTAAGTTAATGATGTATGTTACCTTGCCAAACTTTTATAGATAAAGCCACCAATACCTCCAGAGAGAGAGAGAGAGTGGGAGTAGAAATACAAAAGAGGAATGATAGAGGACCTAAATCAAACCCCAAACACTATCAAAACTTAGGACTCTAGCCCCTACCCAACTTTAAGAATCAAACCCTATAAACAGAGACTCCTAAGACCTGTTGAGTTTGGATCCATGAAGACTTGGGTTGATTTTGAGGTTGGGTTCAAGTCCATGTAGAACCATTGAGTCTGATTTGTGGTTGGTTCCAGGTTTGGTTCTTGGACCTGAATTTGGATCTGGACCAGGACTAAAACCCAAAACCAGCCAACACTGGTTTTTTTACCATGGGACTTGTGTAAGGTGCTGGCTTTACACCTGATGTGGGACCGATACCCACTGGAGGTGCTAAATCCTAAAGTTCTAACCTTATTAGCTGCCAACCGCTGGGAAAGGGTGGGTTCTAGTTCATTAGTGAGTCCATCTTTTATGCATGCATGATGATGATGATGCACCTGGAGCTTCTAAATTTCAACACCTGTAAGTTAGCTCCCAAATTTCCACAATGGTTTAATACTTCAAGGCCTTGCAGTTTTTCTGTACTTCTACTTTATTGATCTTTCAAAGTGTTAGTGTTTGTGCACACACTAGTACTTTATACCATTCCATGAAGAAATTTGGGAAGACTCTTTAAATCAACTAGGGGTCCTTATTGCAAGTAGAATAAAAGTACTCCCTTGCTTCATCATTTCCTTGTCTGTTCTTGGGCCAGTTCATCTTTTTTCTCCCCCCGCCCCCAAAATGGATGATGCCTAGATACACTTGCGACCAGGTGTTTATTTTTTCAATTTTGTAGTGCAGCAACAATTGTGAGCCTCTTGCACAAGACCATTAAAAGTGTCTCTGGTGGACAAACCTGTGAGGGATGTGCTCCTTCAAAGAAAATTTTAAATGGGTGAAATTTGATGACTTTTTTTGGGGGGGAAAGAAAAAGGAATTTTCATCAAAATTTTGAATATCTGTCGCCTTTTGATGGTTTTTCAACATCCCAAGAAGAAAGGAGGCGGGGGGGGAACCCTTTCTTTGGACCTGTGTTATGCATGTTTTGGGCTTGTAATGGGCCCATACAAGCCCAAAACATGCACAACAAGACCCAAATTGTGTCTGGGCACCACCAGACACATCTTGGATGGGAAATTGGGCAGTCAGGGAAAGAAGAAGCAGGACCCATATAGCAGATTAAAAGTCTTCCCAGAAAACAAAATTGCTACAAAACAAGCTCTTGAAAGAAGTTTGCAATAATAGTACATGACAGTAAATTTTTTGGGTCTTATTTAATAACATACAAAATCACTCATTGATTTTTCTTCTACTTATGGAAACCTCAGCATTGTTGGTCTTCTTCTTCTTCTTCTTCTGGAAATCTCAGACAGTTGTCAGTGGTCACCCACCACCACCACAATCCCCAAAAAGTTCTTCTTCACTTGCATTACCTGGATCTGGACTCTTTTGTACATGTATGTATGTATGTCCCATGTAAGAGCTTAGTTTGAATCTCAGAAACTAGTTGTTTGTTTTATGATCTACAGAAAGTTGCATTGTTCAAACTGGGTAGTGTTTTACAAAGTGCAAATCAGTTTGTCTCCTTGAAAAATGCTTGAAAAGAAGATTAACCTATGTCCCGGTTTGATTGAACCTCTGGAACTTAAGTTGTTTGTTTGTGATGATGCAGAACTCAAGTACTACCATGTTGAAATTGTTTTGGGGTATAGTTAGCTGTGTAATTAGAGAGAGAGAGAGAGAGAGAGAGAGAGAGTGTGTGTGTGTGTAATTGTGCACTTGTCTGATGAGCTTTGAAAAATCCTGTGAAGTATTTTTATGAAATTCTGCTGAGTGTGTGTGGTCAATGGGTAATTGATCGAGTCTGAATAATATGCTACAGGAAAAGGTTGTGCAGGGAGGAATCGACACACACAATAGGTCGACGCCACGGCTGCAGCTGATCATCTTGGAGTTTCAAGGTCACATGAGTAGTAGTCTACTCATGCGTTATAGGCTACTAGACTTATTTCTGGAGTGGTGACTTGTGAGAAAAAAGCAAAGGATCAGCAGCAGCAGGTACTGATCTAGAGAATTTGCCTTGGAGATTGAAGATCTGAGCTCTGGATTTGTTTTGTTTTGTTGGGTGTTTTTATTTTCTGGGTTGAGCTAGAATTCCTGAGTTTGATTGAAGATCTGAGTTAGACTGGATTTCGATTTTCGATTTATTTGGTTTTCTTTTGTTGTTGGGTTGTGTGTGTGTTTTTTTTCCTGGATTCAGCTGGAAGAATTCCTGGCTTCAATCGATCCGTTAAGGGTTTGTTTGATCACGTGTGATTTGATCAGGAATATATTGTTGAAACGAGTAAATTTGCAGCTTTCTCTTCGTTCAAACTCGCAGCTCGCGAGCTCGCTCCTCGGTTGACGAAATAATTCAGTGATGCGTTTTTACGATGGTTCACGAGCTTGACAACGTTGTTCCTGCAGTGCTAGTGTTGTTGTAATCAAGCTGCGCAGAGCTCTGTAAACACAGAGTTCAGTAGGTACTCTCTTTTGCGACAATCATCGTCATCGTTGCTGCTGCATCAGCTTCCGATCATGGCGTTGAAGCTGGGGCAAAAGTTCAAGTCGACAGAGAAATCGAAAGCCGGTAGAGGAGGTGGAATTAGCAGTAGCTGGAACACAACTTTAGCTAGTGTGGCTCATGTCTCGTATTGTTCCAAATCGTTTGTACTCGCAACCAGTGTTGTAGTCATCTTGTGTTGCTTTGTATCCTCTGATCGCATCATCCTTCCTTACCAACTCACGAAGTCCAGCACCTCCTCCTCCGCCGCCATCGCCACGCCCACAGTCTTGCATTTGTCTAATATAGATCAAGAGCCTGAGCTGGCCCAGCAGTTGATCAACAACTCCACCACCCGCAGTGAGCAATCTCCCTCACAGGAAACAGACGCGGATGTTACGAGATCTTATAAGCATCAGCAGCATCAGGTGCTTGTTTTGCAAAGCTCCCAGATCAATTCCGATGCAGCTGCTACTCAAAGCACTGAACAAGAGGTGGACGCACTAGTAGCTGTACACCAGGATTCTGAAGACGATCAATGGACCAGCAGGTTGTCACGAGATTCTAAAACATCGACTGCAGAAAAACTGGATCAAGTCGTGGTACTGGAAGAAGAAGAAGAAGAAAAATCCAAGACAAGTTCTTCTTCAAAGCCTGCAGGATTGCTGCAAGGCTCGGAATCTTATTCAAAGTCGAAAGAAGCGGAGAGATCCGCTCTTTTATCGCATGATCAAGTGCTCAATGTGGAAACTCAAGGATTAAGTACTGTCGCTGCTGCAACATCTGAGATCAAAACCGATTCTGATGAATCTACAGCTGCCGCTGGTGAGAAATCAGCTGCTGCTGCTGCTACAAGAAGCAGCTCGCGACCTCGCTTCTCAGCTGCGTGTGACATCTCTCAGGGAAGATGGGTATACGACGAATCCTACCCACTGTACCGAGCTCCTGATTGTCCGTTCCTAGATCCCGGCTTCAGGTGCGAGCAGAATGGACGTCCGAATCTGGACTACATGAAATATCGCTGGCAACCTCACGACTGCGACCTTCCCAGGTGACTAGTGACCCTCCTCAAGTCATGTTTTCCTCTTCACATCCTCTTCATGTTTTGAGCTCTCAGCTAGGCTAGTAGAGAATCTCATCCTTGAATCTAACACAGATCAAAGGACTTAGATAGATCCACATGAACATGAGACTTGTGATTGTTGTGAAGTCTTGGTTTCTGAGTCCTGGAAAAAAATTCTTGTGTTCAAAGTCCTGCTCAAGAGGAGATGGGGGAACAAGATCATGGGTACTTGTGCAATATTTTCCTGATCTTCCTGATGTTGATGCATGGATTGGTGGTGGGTGGTGCCGGGGTGGATTATACTTCATGCATACTACAAATTTGGGCAATTAAATTTTTTTTTTTTGGGGGTTTGTTTTTCCCAGGTTCAATGCAACTGATATGTTGGAAAGGATCCGGAACCAACGGATGGTGTTTGTGGGAGATTCTTTGGGACGCAATCATTGGGAGTCAACAATGTGCATGCTGGCGGAAGCAGTTACCAACAAGAGCCGGATCTACGAGATGAATGGAGAAACCATTTCCAAACACACAGGATTCTTGTCTTTCAGATTCCAAGACTACAACTGCACTGTGGAGTACTACCGCTCTCCCTTTCTTGTTCCCCAAACCAGACCTCCTCCTGGATCCCCCTCAAATGTTGCTTGTGCTCTCCGAGTGGACACCATCTGGACTTCTTCCAACACCGATTGGAGAGATGCTGATATCTTGGTGTTCAATGCGGGTCATTGGTGGACCAAGCACAAGATCTTCGACCAGTAAGTGCCTCCCTCCTCCTAAACCCTAAACCTTAAACCCTAAATCCTTCAATCATGAATGCAAATCCTCTGTTCCCACCCCTCCATCCCAACAAATGTTCAAGTGTTTTAAGTCCAAAGGTCTTTGCCCCAGAACAAGGCCCTGCCCAAGAGACAGGGGCCCTTTCTGGTGGCCCCTTTCTGGTCTGTAAAGCCCACACCTGAGGATGTTACCAAGCATAGAAACTGCTTGCTAGGATTTTTTTCTCGTTTTTTTCCCATGCTAGGCTATCTGTTGTTGGGTAGCTACACAGGGAAAAAAAGAGAAACGAGATCGGGTGATTTGAAAAATGGAATGCTTGTTGGAGTGAGCATTTTGCTTTTTGAACCACACCCAGAACAGCAAAGGACTTGAAGCAAGTCTTCCCATTGAAGGTTTTAGGTGCAATCTAAGTGTATAGTAGTGGCTATTTTTAAGTATAAAAACTAGTGTTAGGGTGGCTTTAAAAATGTCATAGAAGAAATGGCAGCCCCCAATGTTTGTCACACAAAAAGTCGTGGCCCATGACACTAACTATGTGAGATAAACTGTATGGTTTCATCCATTACAATGTATAATATGTGACCTTTATAGTACACACACAAATGCTATCTATATTATCATATGTGTATAATACACCAACATCACATACTATATACATTATAATGGATGAAACCATACCGTTTATCTCACATAATTAGTGTCATGAGCTGAGAGATTTTTTGTGTGATAAACACCACTTTCTCTTGTTGTGCCCCTCATTTTCCATCTTAAGAACAAAGTGCTAACACGTGTCCAAAGTGAAAGCAACTCTTAAGCTACCTAGTTGTTAACAAAGCAAGCCTCTTTACTAAAAAGAAAAGGAAGTGCCAGGGTAGTAGTACCTTCCAACATGCATCATCATAGAAGAAGTGGGTGGGAAAAATCCCCTCTTTTTTCAACTAAAAACAGAATGCCATCACTTGTCAAAAAATGGAAGCAATCCTTAAGCTAGTTGCTAACAGAGTAAGCCTAATCATTCATAAATGTTGAAACAACCAGGAAAGCAATAAGGTCAAGGAGGAGCAACTTAGTCAAAGAAATAATGAGGTGATAGGGGGAGGCTTTGCTGTTTAATCACGGAGCCATTTGAAATTTAATTTGGTATTCCCCGTATTTATTTCAATTCAAAAAAGAGGAGTTAAATTAAATTGTGTTTTTCTGTGTGAAAAAATCTCACTAGAAAAAAATGGCTTTGAAGGGTAGGGTTAGAGGCCATTCCTAGGCTTGAAGGCACAAGAAGGCTGTTGATAGCCGGAGTTCCCTGTGCCAAAAAACAAAGGAATGCTTACTGGCCCTGCCCTTCTCCTCTCAAACGAGGGATAGCTTATGGAACAAAAATTCTACCAGTTCATTATGCTTTGTAAGGAACCTACAAATTCAAAAGGAAAAACATAAGTCAGGTTTTGAATTGTAGTTGAAGGGCAGGTCTAGAGGGGTTATGTTGTTTGAGGCTTTGGCAACAAGCCTGGCAGTTGTTCAAAAACTAACATAACCCACAATGGGACCTGGGTTCCCTTGACATTAACAAACTGATGAGATTTGGAGTCTGACTGATACCAAAGACACCTTATAGATTTGCAAGCTACCTTCGACGCCCCGAAGGGAAGGAGGTTACTTGATTTGTAATGTACCTGCAAATACAGAAAAAACAAACTTAAGTCAGTTTTTAATGTGTAGGGTAACGCCCTGGGAACACGGCAATTAAGCCCTGGACCTGAGCCAGTGCTTTACGCGGCGTAAAGACTGGCTGCTTGTACAGCTCGAAATTGCAAATTCCTGGCTGTACAAGCAAAGGGTTGCCTGCTGTATGGGCCCACCTACTGTGAAGGCTTTTCTGGAACAAAAAGGCCTGGGAACCAGATGTCTTTGCCAGAACACTATTAAATGTTTTGTTGCAATAGACTTATTATTCGTAAAGTCACTCTGTCTTTGAGCCTGCTTTCACCTCCCCCCCCCTTATCCCCTCTTGCAGTGGTATATGCAAAGCAAGGATATTTTATTAAATCTCAGTATGAAATGCTGAGTTTCAACATTTAAACTCAGCATTTCACAAGGTTTGAGAGTAATTATAGAAGTTGTACAGGTAGGAGCAGTGAAGATATATGTAGCAGCAGTGGAGGCGCTCAGGAAAATGGAAAGACAGGATGAAACTCAGGTTACCACCAAAATTGGTGGGCAAACTAGTTTGGGTCCTAGTTATTTCACTTTGTAAAATTTTCATTCCCAGTTAGAGGAGGATGCTGTGTTATGTGGAAACTGGCCGTTCTCGCCCCTTAATCGTGGGACTTTATGGATATCTCTAATGTGATTCTGAAATTAGGTCTAAACTACTAATCTGTGGAAAGAAAGTACTGTGCCTGCTACTCAGGTTTGTTAGGCGATAATAATTGCTGAAGAAAGAAGTGGGTTTTGAAAAAAGCAACTTGGTAGTCTTGTCCACCCAGCCATGTTCAAAGTGTTTTAGAGAACAGTGGTGGGTGAAATTAGTCCTAAACTAATGAAGTTTGTTCAGCTTTTTAAATCCCCAAAGCTGCATCAGTCCAAAAATAACAAATTTCCACACTGTAAGAGTTGAAAGCTGAAACCTCCTCTTATACATCCGGAGTAGTGATGTTTTGTAAAGTTTTCATGTCATGTAAAATCCCTCCCCTCCCCCCCCCCCGGGCTTTTACCCTAACATAAATGAATCCATGGCTTTAAAATGTGGCACTTGTTAGTAGCAAGGTATGATACTAGCCTCAAGAGCCAAAGGAAGACACTTAATTCACCCTTGTAGAGAAATATAACTTCTTGCCCTTTTCAACTGTTCTCGAATTCTTCTTCTTCTTCTTCTTCTTCTTCTTTTTGAAAATCCTCACAATGTAAGTTCGGACACTGAAAGATGTGTAGTATTTGTATACTCAAAGAGTGCCATGTTTAAAGGTGCAGCAAGTATAAGGTTCATGACTGGGGCCTAAGGTTAACCTAACACACCCATTGCATATTGCATTTTATTGGCACGAAACCTAAACCCTAAAACCCTAAACCTGGGCCTAAGGTTATCTAACACACACACCCATTGCATGTTGGATTTTATTGGCAGGAACCCTAAACCTTAAAACCCTAAACCTGGGCCTAAGGTTTTAACTCACACATTGCATGTTGGCTTTTTTATTTTGCAGGAATTGTTATTTCCAGGAGGGGAATGAGTTGAAAATGGACATGACTCTGGAAACAGGATTTCAAAGGGCATTACAAACATGGGGAAAATGGATGGAGGACAATCTTGACACTGAAAAGACCCATGTCATCTTTAGAAGCTTTTCCCCTGTCCACTTCAGGTAAACCCCTAAACCCTAAACCCTAACTCCCTGCCCAAAGAGTGTGTTGAATATATTTTTTTTCAACATGAAAGAATAATAAATTAAAATCAAACCGAGTTCCATCTCAGTACACTTTGTAACACATACTAATAAAAAAGAAGTAATTGTATTTATTTAAATTTGTATGAATGAAGGAACTAGGCCTTACCTCCTTGTGTGATGTGGTTAGTATGGTCTAATAGTCATAATTGAAGGGTATATTTTCAGCATTCAAATTTAATGAAGGTCCCCACAAAGGACTTAGAAGCACTTCACATTACAATGAAGAATTGACCAAAAGCTTGGTTACTAACATCCATTTGGGTGGCTTTGAAGCTCGACGTTGTTGCCAAAAAAACTTAATAATAGGATAATTCAGCAAAGCATTGTATATCCAATTCTTGCATAATTTCCTTCAATAAGGAAGGTGCAATTTGTCTAAGACATTTTGGGGGGTTTTTTTTTTTGGTTTTGCAAGGGGAGGAACATGGAACACTGGGGGCCATTGTGATCAAGAAACTCACCCAATGACCGAGGAAGAAGTGAAGGCTGAAAAAACAGTTGCTCCTTGGACAAATGCAATTATCTTGAATGAGCTTGAGAAGAACGAGAAAAAGGATATTATTTCATTTCTTGATATCACAACGGCCTCAAATTATAGGTCGGATGGGCATGGGGCTTTGTACCAAAAAAACTATACCCTAGTACCCACTCCTAGGAATAGGCAAGATTGTAGCCATTTTTGTCTGCCCGGAGTTCCTGATACTTGGAACGAACTTATGTTTGCAACCTTGCTTGCAAGAGGGAAACGGAATTGGAGAAAGCCTATTAGCTATTAGGGTTTTAAAGTTTTTTAAAACTAACAATCCTTACACACATATATTGCCCCTCTACATTGTAGCCATATGTATTTCACCATTCATCCAACCCTTACTTTTGGGTTAACTATTAATTATAAATCTACTTGATCTTTGATTTCAATAGTTGTATTTGATTGATGCAAAAAAGCCAAAATTAATGATTCATGAAGTATGTTATTGTTTTTTTGGGGACCTCATCTCTTTCATAATAAATTGCATTGCACCTCAGCAAGGCATAACATGGTCTTGAACTTTGCTCCTATGGAGGTATTGAAAGAGTGCCAATGTTGAGACTATTTCACTTTATGGCCCTTTAAGTCGATGAAATCATGGTTGTATGTTTTTTTTTTATTCAATTGGAATCCACAAAGGAAGTTGGAACTTGGAGGTGGCACATTGAGTGTGGCTTGCCCACCATAGTAATAATCATATAATCATCTAACATTTATCTTAAATACAAGAATGTGATTCATCTACATTACTTTCATGTGATTAGCAAAACAAACTACTACACTATCTTATTCTCATGAAACTTCACAATCCACATTCCTATTTGTGCTATTGACACATTTGCAAAAACAAATTCAAGACTAAGCTATAAGTTAACAAACTTCCTTAAGATAAGTTGTGCAAGTGGGGTCATATTGCAATACAACCAAAATGTAACAACAATGCAACAATATTGTGTTAATACCTTAGAATATTAAATTGGCATCACCTTTTATGTAGTTATGTTCAAAGCTTATAAATGTATATTCACCCTTGTTACCCAATTTGGAGATGACTTAACCTTTATTTTCATCCCTTGGTGTGTTGGTGAGTGTTATTCCTTTAATTCACCATCTAGAGTAGAGGTCATTCTTTCCTTACATAATTGGAATGTTTATAGCAAATGTGATGTGATGAACCTCATTTGCCAATTTCCAATGGGTTTTTATTTTCCCTTTGATGACATTTTACAAGAAAACATTATTGTAAAAAGGGAGAAGTTACAATGGACAAAGAAAATATAATCTTGAAGAAGAAGCCCCATTATGTTTAGCATGATGTTTGTGCCTTTCCTATTATGTTTAGCATGATGTTTATGCCCTCTTGCTTGTGTAGAAGCTTTTGTTCAATGTTTTTTGAAAATGTTCCCCATTCCTACCTCTTTTGATCATGATTTTTTTCTTATTTTGCTTCACATCATGATTGTAATCATATTCATTATAAATGAGTCCCTAGAATAACAAAGTTTAATGTATACATTTTTGTATGTGGGCTAGGTTTTTTTTTTAATGTGAAACAATTTCACAATTATGTTATAAACTAGTCACAACTGTTTTTTTTTTTTCTTGAAACATTCACAAGAAGAAAAAATGATTGTTTCATTAATTTTTTGCAACTAAAAAATATCATTTGCAATTATTTTTCAGTTGCAAATGACAACTAATTGAAAAAATAAAAAATAATTAGAAATGACATGTGTCCTCAAGCAATTTGTCCAATTTTAAAACATGTATCACACATCAACTACTTAAACTGTAATTGCAAAGATAGTTGCATAACTACATCTAAATCTATACATATGGATGAAAACATATATTTATACCATATATACATGTTGCATACATATTGTTATATGCAATTGAATGTCATGTGCAACTTATCTTACACAATTACACAAAGTTTACAAAGTTTAGTTACATGTGTTACATGCACCTAAAAATGAGTTGCAAACATCAATTGCAAAAACCTATTTTTTTTACTAATGTAAAGCAATTGTAAAAGATTTTTTTTAATTACAAAAATTGGTTACAAATGATAATTTTTCTTCTAGTGATTGAAGTTATAATTTTCTTGAATTGTATTTTTGAAATTATTTCTAGATTTTGACCTTAAATAATAAGGTTATGTTTCCATGACCTTCACTAATCCATTATTTTTATTATTTTCATTCAAATAGTTAAGGTGTTTATGTAAAAATTTGAAATGCTAGCCCCATTATTCTAGTAGAATTCTTGTTATTCTAATGGTTCCCCCCCTTTCACCCAAACTTGCTAATTTGAAAACACCCACTAAACTCACAAATGTGAATCACCTTACCTCAAAATGTTCGTTGTAGGAGTGCAAAAATGTTACAAAATGATCTATAATCACATTGATTATCTACATCTAAAACTAGTACTAGGTGGTGAACATAGAAATCCTTTTGCCATCATTTAATCAAATTAATTATAGTTGGATAAAGGGTGAGTGGAAAACATGAAAATGTACATTAAATAAACTTGTAAAGTGAATATTATAATTACAAATTATTGTGTTAGTTTATTGGCAAGGATATTGATTATTAAAACAAAGGTTGGGAGTTCAAAATTCCTTATTCTTTCGCCAACCCAACATTATATCTAACCTCAAGCAAAAACACCTTAAACTTAACCCATTGGGTCAAGTCTTCTATTAAATCCATTCAACCTTGGGTTTTCCTAGCTAAACTCATCAAAGCAACTTTTGTGTTAAGTTTTTTCTCATTGGAACTTGTCAAGTTGAGTATTTAGCTTCAACCTTGGATTCAACTAGAACCCCAAAACCAATGAACATTAGTTATAATAATCTTCTTGTGTTTCCAACTTTAGTTTTAATTATGACAATCTTCTTGTTTGGGGGTTTTGGGTACCATATTTAAATATTTATTCAAATGTCACAAATGTGACTATGAATAATCTATTAGTGGTTCATTCCTTTGGTGTGTTTTGTAGGCAAATGGGGTAGCAACAAGTTGGACAAGCTCATTGCTTGATTTGGAAAGATTTTTAATTTTAGGTGCAATGTTATAGTTTCAAACTAACATCATCTAAGTTGACAATATTGATTTCTTTTTCACCGTTTTATGCCACAATAGGGCTATGGGGCATCTCAACATAATAAGATTGTTCAATTTTTTTCCTACACACAGAAATATATTCAATTATTATTCAATGAATTGTTCTTGCTATATTGAATAGTTTTGTAATTGCATATTATTGACCCCATTACTAACTATGATTAACTTGGTCATATAATATGTAATTAGGTGTATGCGCTCTAAGGTGGCTCATGTTTTGAAAAAACAAAATCCACAAAAATCCATTCTACAATATTAATTTTTTTTAAAAATCCTAATACCATGGGTTCAATGGTAATAAATTCCATATATCAAAAGCAATAAAGTCTATATTAATAGAAGTTCACCTACATATTCCAAATATATACATCTCTAGAAAAAAAAATTGAAATTTAAGAAAAAAAAACTATGTTAGGGACTTATGAAAATATGGTTCAATTTTGACCATTCAAAGGTCCCTAATTAAAGTTTGATTATGATTTTTGAGGGAAGAATTTCACAGAAAAGTTTATTATTTGATGTTACACCATATATTGAATCCCTATAAATAATTTGGAATTGAATTCAATATCAACCTTTTTATTTTCTACCATTCTAATCTATCAACCTTAAGGTTTATGTTTATTGTAAACTTCAATGAATATTCTATTTGGTCAATGATTAGTATAAATTCTTGTCCACCCATCTAGCTCAATTAATTTTGTTCGGTTCTTGTTAGTTATTTCTAATTGTAACTTCATCCCTTTATTTTTTGAGTGTTGTTTTGAATTTATAGGTTGGAAATTAGAATGCATGTGATATTTGAAAAGGTAAGTTGATTGATATGTCCAAACCAAATTCTTAAGCCTATTTTGTTATTTTTAAGATAACATGTGGATTATGGCCATCCAAAAATAACAAATGTCTGTTGGTTGTAGAAATTCCTATTGACATATATCTTTTAGAGAAATACACTCTTTAAATAGAAAACTTGTTGTCCATGCTTTATTTTGCATTGTCATTTTATATTATAAAATATGATGTAATCATCATGTAGTCTTTTTGCCTTGGAAAATGTAAAACATTGGTATACCCAAGGGCAAGCCCATCCTTGGGTGGTACCATTAGGAACATCACACCTTGATTTTCCTAGACCCATCAAACTTTGAAAAATCACAGGAAACACTTAAACAATTTTTTTGTAACTTTTTTCAATGAGTACATTTATTAGGTTGCATAGATTTTGAAATTTCAATAATCTTAAAAATATTGTGTATTTTGATGTTCCTAATCATTGAATCTTTTTAAAAAATCAAGAACATAATGTTGGTTCCTTTCCTTGAACTTTTTGGTTAAAAACACAAATTTGAAACATGATTTGAGAATTTTGTTGAATTTTTTTTTCATAAGGTAATTTGGAAGTCATTCTATTTTTATGTTTTTATTAGGAAATTAATTGAATAAGTATAATTTAGTTATGAATTTTCAAAATTAAGACTTTCAATTCCTAAAAAGGCCATTTTAATTAGGAATACAAACTTTTTAACAATTTCCAAAAACAATTACTTCAAAATAAACTTTAAGCTATATATTAGTCCATGTAATTGATAAACATGAGGAAAACATAATTTATAGTTGTGAAATCATTTAAAGTAAAGGGCACAAGAAAATGATTTGGATGATATTGGTTCTTTAACCATTTATTGAAGTGGTTCTTAATGGTACCATCCAAGGATGGGTTTGCCCCCAACCCATTGCATTTTATCACACAATTTATAGTTGACCACTTTTAAACTTGCAAATTGTGTTATTAATGATATTTGAACTTCCTTTGGCAAAAACTTTGTTTTTTATTACTTGCCCATGTGGATTCCTATTTCATTTGCATTTGATATATGAATTGTAATGTAATTGTGTTGATTGTACAATATTTGTAAATTGAACTAACAAAAGAGTTGCATATTGAATTTATAATCAAACCTTGTGCTATATATGTAGACTTCAAGTCCTTCCACTTGTCAAATAATCAATTCAAGTGGTCTACACTTGAACCAATATCACTAGTTGTTCCTTGTTATATCATATTCAAATGGTGTAAACCTTATTTGTGTGAGCTCTATTACCTTCATCTTCAACTATTGTAGGGTTATTCATATATCACATTCTTGCATAGTTAAGGTCTTCACAACTATATCTATATCCTCCTCATCTATTAACACACTTGTTAACTTGACCTACTTAGACCTTGTCTTGTGATTTAAATAGTTAAAAAGGGAGCTCATGATTGGTATATTCCATTACTAACTTGTTTTCCACAATGAAAATGTTTTTTTTCCAATGACATCCATAGTTTCCTCCAATGCCTCAATTGTTCAAATTGGCTTGTTGTTATAGGCGCCTTATTAACATGTGGTGGTTTTTTTCTTATATGTGATGGAAGTTGAAGGGTCACATTTTCCTTGTCCAATGTTGGCAAGTCCAACGTGTTACTTCATTGCCTATAAGACACATTTAGGTTCATGCTGGGCCCAACCTCCAACAAGTGGAGGGTTTAGACTTTGGTCCTTCTAGAGGTATGCCCTCCTCTTTTTTAAACACAACTAAGGAATAGAAAAAATGGGTTAGTCCAATGTTAGTAATTCATGTGATTTTAATGGTTCAATAGAGAAAATAACAATATAGAAGTTTGAAAAGTTATCTTCCCACACTAAGTTTATATTAATAGTTGTTGTGCAAGTTATGGGTATGTTCATTTCAATGTGCAATTAATATAAGCTAGTTGGAATGTGACCTTTCTTGGACGCAATGCTCTAGAATGTGGGATTACAAATTGTGAAATTGAATGTTAATATAATAATTTCTCAAACTTCTCATTATAAAGATTGTTTACAACTTTAGTCATTATTTCCTTAAATGCATTTGACACTTTCAAATTTGGTTTTTATAATGTTACATCTACTTGTAGTTATGTTTTTCCCTTTTTTTTAATTTTGAACTTCTAGATTTGGTTTCTAGAATTCTACAATTATTTTCCTCTTCTAGATGCTCAACTTTTAGAGATGATTTTTGCAATTCTACATCTACTTTTAGTTGTGAATTTTCCTCTTCTAGATGCTCAATTTTCAAATATGATTTTTGCAATTCAACATCCATTTTTAGTTTTGACCTTTCCTCTTCTAAATACTCAATTTTCAAATATGATTTTTGCAATTCTACATCTATTTTTAGTTTTGACTTTTCCTTTTCTAAATGCTCAAATTTCAAATATGTCAATAACCCTTGTATTCTAGTTCTCAACATTACTACACTACGAACTAGGATTTTGAAAAATTGAAAAGAATAAAAGTAAGAAAATTGGTGTTCAAATGAATTATGTTTTAAAAGCAATAACTTATTCTTGTCATGTTTTGTTTTGGGAGGAATGCAAAGTGTGCACAAACATTGAAGGAAATTTACAAGGTGTACTCCATTATGTTACTTGAATTTGTATGAGGGTCAAAAAAATTTAAGATGTAAAAACTACTATCACACCACCATCCTTTTGTATTTTTTTAAAATACTTTTTACTGATCATGTGTCACCATCAACATGGACACAACGTGGATGATAATGAAAGTTCTAGATATATGGTAATATAATCTATCATACTTTCAAATATTTATCATTTTTTTATTCATTAAGATCATGGGAATCAAAATATATAATATGATTAAACTACATTCATGATTATCTCTACTTTCTACTTTGTCTTGGGTGGTACACTTCAAAAACAATTCCACCTAGGATTCATATATGAAATGATGTTTGTTGCTAGATTTAATTGCCTTTGATCATCTTTGTGTATGGTAAGATTGTTAGGGTTTCTTGCACATTTATGATTAGTTACATGGCCTTTATTAATGTGACAAACCAACCTCCATAATCAAATGCCTCCTTTCTTTTTGCAGGACTAATTTTAAAAACTTGGTCCAAACACACACACCCACAACCAATTGCTGAAAACACCATCCAACTATGTTCTGTCTTATTCATGACGATTTCGATGCATTAGAATGTTACAAGTCACAACCCATCACCAAACATAGCCACACTCAAGGGTTTATTTGCTCCAAAAGAATTATATTGTCCTCCATCCACACCAATAAATGAACACAAAAATTCATTTTTTGATTAGAGGTGGAAAAACATCCAAACACAACATTTCAAGAATGGGTGTAACTTGATGTAATTACACAATTACTTAGGTAATTGTTTAAAGAAGTAAGTTGAGTGGTAGGATTCTATAATTTGGTCATGGTGCATTGATTTTCACATATTAATTTATGTGGAAGTCATGTGCATCATGTGATTATGTTTCCTTGTGATTAATTATGCAATCACATGGGGGGGAACCATGTGATTATGTTTCCTTGTGATTAATTGTGCAATCACATGGGGGGGGGGGAACCA
>Ga0116231_10008264_pt1 | contig 18361 bp, 8 predicted proteins | sample S1TSphgellanicum_2_FD_89695 | JGI IMG/M metagenome (GOLD analysis project Ga0116231, IMG submission 89695) | Host-associated microbial communities from peat moss isolated from Minnesota, USA - S1T2_Fd - Sphagnum magellanicum MG | ecosystem: Host-associated > Plants > Peat moss > Unclassified...
GGAAGGTAGTCCGAGTCAGGAGAGGCTACGTGTCTGTGCAATTGCGGTGGATTGATAGATTGTGAGAGCTAGGGTCCGTGGGAGGTCGCGTCATTGCTGCGGGTTTTCTGGATCCTCCTTTTTTGGTTACACCAAGAAGGAATGTACAATAACTTTGATAATGCAACATTATATTCAACATGAATGGGATGAACTAAACTCACAATATATCCACAAAGGTGTTTACCAATATGAACAAAGGCGTTCACAAAATAAATGAAGGTGTTTATCAAAATGAACCTTTCTCAAAACATGAAACCCTTTGACACTAGGGCAACTTTTCCATCTAGCACTAGTCTTGAAAAAAAATGTGCTCTTTAAAATCATTCTAGTAATGCTAGGAAAAATATTAATAAAAATTTCTAAATTGTAGCTTTACTAGTTATAAACCCCTCCATATGGCAATCATTCAAGGTCAAATTGGCAAAAATATTGTTGAGGATGTGTTGTTGGATGATGGTTATCAAGTTAACATCCTTACTAAATAATTGAAAAAATGATTGGGCCTACCTATTCCCAAACCTATTCCTTATAACTTTAAAATGGTAAATCAAAACACAACTAGCTTGTAGGATTGATTAAAAACCTCAAAATTCACATCAATGGAAATTTCTTATATAATCATTTTTGTTATCATTTAGAACAATGTATTGGATGTTAGCTATTCCATGGTTGAGAGATGTCAAGGGTTCTCATGAATGGGGAACAAACTTGATCACCATAAAAGGCAATGGAACTATTAGAACTATTGTTGTCACCAATTAAAGGATGGAAATACAAAATGTTTTAAAGGACTCCTTTATATAACTTTGTGAATGAGGTTACCAATGATTTAAAAAAAAAAATTGTAGCAAAACCCAAATTGTTTATCATTGGCATGATGAACATGTCAATCATTGTATCAAAAAATTCATCACCACACTTTGGTAATATCGAACTTGAAGATTGATTTTGGCATAATGAAGGATCTATTTTGATAGATATTACCCCAACTTGAATTCATGTTAAAGACATACAAATTTATTGATGAACACTTCTTGAAGTTAAACAAAATATGTGATTCAAATTCCGACATTCCAAAGGAGTTGCAAATGGTGAATTTACCAATAGTAAATTCAATTTGGTATTAACCATTGATGTTGAACGACTTTTGTAGGAATACAAGGATGTGTTTGCATAGAACTATCAAGACTTGAAGGGAACACTTGCACACATTGTGTATCACCTCATTGAACTTGACATTTCCATTTGACTTGCTCATTAAACAAGGTACCAAATGGATCCCAATTATGTAGCAATGGTTAAATAGGACTTGGACAAGTTCCTAGTCATAAGATTTGAATTGAGCTCGTGGATTAACATTATGAAAAAATGGGGTGATTTGCAATTGGCTTTACAATTAGGTTTTTTAGTTCAATGACCATTTGTAACTCATTTGTAACTATTATGTTATTTAATACAATCAATTTGCAAACACCATGGTAACATCATGTTGATATTACTTTCCATTGATCCATCAAAATTTGACACGTGGCACTATGGGGATTTTTGAGTGAGAATTATATTTTTTTGAAATATTGATCTCCAACATCCATTATGATTCTTCATTTTATATGGTTTTAGATTGTGACATGTGGTACCATAAAACATTGTCACATGGCATATTAATTGAAATTTGAAAATATAAATGAAAATATACATATTTGTTTAAATAACTAGCTATGTCGATACATAGGCATATGTAGACAAGTTAATTATTAGGTCTCACCTACCTACTTAATACGTAAATAAAGTTAGAGAGGTAGGTAAAACTAGGTAAGTATGACATACCTACATACCTAGGTTACATATCTATCTACCTACATAGATAGGTAGGACAAACCTACCTACACTACATACCTACCTACCTACTTACCTACTAAGTAGTAGGTAGATAGGAAGTTATAAGGGTTGTTAAGCTAAAAAGTAGCCATGAATTGTTTTTAAAAAATTTATGTTTTGCTTTTCGGGTTAAGCTTTTTTGAGCTCATCCACAATTAGCACATGTATTTTTATGCAAACACACAATAAAAGACACATTTAAAAAATATTTTATGAGATGAGATTAAAGGATAAAACATATTGATTAAATTTTTTAGTTGCACATTAGTTGTGAATTATATTACAACTAGAAAAAAAATTCTCACATTCTTTGTTTGTGTTTTTTTTTAAATTATAAATTATACAAGTAAATAGGTATTTATTAAATACTTATATATGTGAATTATGTATCAATAGTTAATAATAGAAATTCCAAAAATTAATTATTCAGATTATTTCATAATTATTTCTTTTAATTAAAATTAATTCTATGAATTAATTATTTTATTTCAGATAATTAGCTAGTTAATGAGTTTAGATAATTCATTTAAAAATATCTAATTCATATAATTAACTATTAAAATTAAATAAATAAAATATATTTAACTAACTATTTGAATTAAGATAAATAATCATTTATTACTTGAATGTAAAAAAATCATTATTAAATATCTAAATCTCAAATAATTAACTATCCAAATTTTTGAATTGATAATTAATTATTTGAACTAATCAATTTAATGTATAACATTAGTTAGTTGATTAATGATTTATAAATCAATTCTTTGAGTCAATTAACAAACTAATTGTTTGAATTGAAGCGATTAATTCAAATTAATTATTAATTATTAATTAGTATAATGTAATTGCCACACATAACTAAAATGCAACTTGCTAAAAAGTTAAACATGATTGATTACATTCGCATGTATGATGCACACATTACATTGTATGAGTGTCCCATTTGAAACTAAGTTGCAACTATAATATAATATTTTTATTTTGTGACTTGACATTTTATTTATTAATTGATCGTATTTCCATGCTTTCGTTGTAATGTAGTTGTATATTATTTGTTTTGGAATTCTAATTCCAAAGCAATGTGGTTCTAGCATACAAGATTTTTCATACTGTAAATTATTTGGCTATCACCAATTGTGTCATACTAAAGAAAAATGAGAAATTAAAATATTTGCATTTCATTTATAAGATTTGCATTTTCAATGTTTGCATTGATTATCATGAATTCAATTTATAGTGCAAATATTTGATTTTGGAATAATTTTGGGCTACATTGTCTCAAAGAAAAAATAACTTCCAAATCCCACAAAGATCACAACAATTATCAACATGCCACTAGCAAAAACTCCATGTGATATTCAAGTCAATGTTTCATTAAGAACTTTGCCTTCATCATGACATTAATTACAAAATTGATGCAAAAGGCAAAATCTTTTGAATGGACAACCAAATGCCAAATTGCATAGGAGACAATAAAAAATTGGTATGCAAATGCACCACATTGGATCTTGAATTCCACGTTCATATCAATGCATCAAATTTATTTGTGGGCATAATGTTGGCATGGAGTATTATTGGCAAATGTGATCAACCAATTACCTACACTTCTTGACTGACATGGACAATTTTATATCACTATCAAACAAAAGGTGTTGGTTATGGTGTACACTCTACAAATGTTTTTGGCATTGTTTACTAGGAAACATGTTTGTGATTTTATGTGGACCACATGGGAATTAGTTTACTTGATTCACAAATATTAGGTCAATTTGCATGTTGGTTTTTCTTATTCTTGGAATTTGACTTCTTTGTAGTATATAAGCTAGGAAAATCATACTTGGCAATTTATGCTCTTTCTTGATTATTGAACTTTGATGAAAAACCAAGTGTGTAGGCTAGACCAAATTGGGATGCACAACTTTTTCTCTTATAACTAATGTGATTACAAAAAATATATATTTCTATATTTGGATTGGAAAATTTCCTACACATTTTACTACCAAATTGAAGAAGAAATTGATTTTAAAGGCCTTACCCTTCACCTTTCATAAATGACAACTCTATAGAGTGGGAGAAGACAAAGTTTTACAAAAATGCTTTCAATTAGTAGACATCTAATTAATTTTATAGGAAATGCACAATGGTATATGAATTTATTCTTACTAGGTTTGGATGCCCACTTACTTTAGTAAGTGATTAGGGAGTTCATTCATTAACAACACCATACAAATTTTGACAACTCATTTTTTGTCTTTGCATATTAGCTCCAATACTACCTACTATGCTTAAGGGAAGGGATAAGTTGAGTCTACTACCAAAGTTATTGGGATTCTAATGACCAAATTGGTCATTGATAAACACAATTATTGGGAAAAATACTTGCAAATTATTATGCATGCATACTAAATTGTGTAATCATTGGCCATACACCCTTCCAATTAGTGTGTGGACCATCCGTTCATATTTATTGAATATTTGTTACCTATTCAACAAAGTACCAAATTATTTATTGAACCTACTAGAATCCTTATTCCTAAAATTACCAAATTAAAATGATTGGATGAAACTAGAAATGAAACAACTTTTATTTCAAGACAACAACAGTGGAGTCATGTTCTTTGGGATCATAATCATTACAAATAGAAGATTTTTTTATGAAGAGATTATGTGTTTTTATTTCCCAAAAACAAGAAAATTTGACAAAAAATGTTTTTAAAAAAATCGTTTAAACCCTGCCAAATCCAATATGGTCTTCCCAACAATGTTGTTATAAACAAATTTGACCCTAACCCTAATCTAGTCAACATCAACAATCTTAAACCTTATAAAATGTGTGAGGAAGTTTTCAAAGGGCTAGAAGTTCAATTAGACAAGGGGAGGGATTTTCAATGGTAAAAACTAAAGATCTTGCTATAATTGCTCAAGAAAAATTTCGGTAGCTCATAGTCCTAGGTTACCAATACCAACAAAATTTGATGCAATAAATTTGGTAGTAATGCAAGACCCAAAAATTGGTTACAAATGACAAATTTCTTTTAGTGTGCCAACCTTTTAAAATCCAAGGAACATATTTTTTCCTTTCATTTTGTTTCTCCAAACATTTTTTTACTTTTTTATTTAGTAGTAATTGTCTTTCTACAATTTTATTCATTCTTGTTACCAAGAGAATTATTGATGAATTCATGATTTCTTGGTAATAAGTAGAAGATATAGAGTTGGCCTTAAACATTGGGATTATAATATTAATAACAAGAAGTAGAAAACAGAAAGGGCATGCAACTACCACTACAAGAAATCACAACTTTTAGAAGGTTCAATTTGACCAAAATGTTTACATTGACCAAAAGGGATGTTCACTTTGATAAAAAACATGGGGCATCAAAAACACACATTCTTTTGGTTGGTTATTTTGATTAATGTGATTGTTTTGACAAAGTATCATGTCATACATTTAGTCAAAGAGGACAAACAAAAAAAGGTTTATCAAAATGGCCATGATTTAATCAAATAAGCCATATTGAACGACAAAGGCTTAATCAAACCAATCATATTGATTTGATGTTCAATTAACCAACCTACTTGTTTGGCTTATGTTATAATTCTATATTATTTTAGGTTATTCGAGGCTATTTGGAAAGCTATTATTTTTTAGTTTATTTTACATTATTCTATTTTAAGTTATCATAAGTTATTTTTGGTTATTTTTTGCTATTTCATCTTAAATTATTCTATGCTATTATAGGTTATCATAGGTTTTATTGTAGGCTATTAGTAGGTTGAGGTAGAACAACCCAAATTTGCCTAAAATAACCTAAAGTATTTTTAAAAAAAATACAAATACTTAATGTAACCTATGATAAAATAATTTAAAATAAATTATAATAATCTATGGTGTTTACTAATTTTGAATAATTTAAGGTAAAATAACCTATAATAACCTAAAATAACCAAGAACAACCTAAGGTAGAATAACCAAAATAACTAAAAGTAATCTAAGGTAGAATAACCTATAATTAATAACCCAAGACAAAATAGTTTAAAATAACCAATAGTAGTCTAGGTATAATAACCTAAAACGGTTTAGGGATAGATTATAATAGCTTAGTGTAAATAGGCTAGGCCACATAAGTAGGATAGGAAGAAATGTTCATAGTAAGGTGATGTTCATTTGTTCAAAAAATGGTGTAATGGTTAAAAGCTTGAACTTTTAGTGTGAAATTTAAGGGTTCAAATCCTCACATTTGCAACCTACTTGAATGTGCCTATTTAACCTAGTTTAGCTTAAGCTTTCAACCCTTTAGCCCTTTAGTTTTTTAAGCTAACCTAATAACCTAAGTAAAGTAAGGTAGGTAGGTTATAAGTAAATAAATAATATTTGAGTTTCTTTTAATTGAAAATTTCAAAATTTTAAAATTGGTGCCGAGATATGGTTTCTCATTTGACTAATAAAATAAACTTAATAAAAAAACTTGTCAAAATAACCAACCAAAAAGACTTAATCAAAACGAACATGTCACAATCGACTTGTTCAAAATGACATTTTCGTCAAATTGGACAAGGGGGCAAAAAGACCACATGGGTCTTTTTGACTGAGTTTTTGGTCAATAGACCATGATTTCTTGTAATGTACCAAATGACTAAAAAAGATGAAGATGTTAACATCCGAGGAAAAGAAGAAAGGAAAAATGCCCAACATTCCTTTATTTTTATATGAGATGCACACATGTAAGCAATGAGTGAAAATGAAGGATGTGCATGGGTATATGAAATAGGAATTATTAGGCATATGAGGCTATAGATGCGATTGATCTAAATGGTACTTGTGTATTATCTTATTTGTAATGTAATCATCTACAATAAAAAAAATAATGTAGACCATAGTGCAAAATGTTAAGGTGATTTTTATTGAAGACATTGTAACTCATCTCCTCATGGAACTTACCAAAGCTCAAAGTGAAAACTTATGAATTTAAATAAAAAATGGCTTGGCTAGCCAACTACATCAAAATTTCTATTGATGATTCCTACTTCCATGAAAAGTAGGGTTTTCATGTTGGAATACTTGCCAAACTCCTTGTATGCATCATTGTGATGATGCAAGTCTTATGGTTTAAGTGGTAGGCAACATATTGTGCAAGAAATTAATGTGGTAGATATCCCATGCTCACAAAGGACATTTGATTAATTGAGTTGCAATAGTGCTATAAAATATTGCAAACATCTTGAAACAATTCACTTCAAGTAATATAGGAATACCAAATGGTGGTGGAAATGATTATTTGACATTGGCTTCTTGTCAATGACTAGTTGTTGGATCAACCAAATGAGGATTTGGATGATGATGCTAGCGAAGCTACCAAAAGCAAGCATATTAAGAAGAATTGACCATGCTTATCCACATATGCACTACCTTATAGGTAATTTTATTTGCAAAGCAATAGAAGTATAAAGTTTTATGAAAGGCTGACCAAAGTGACCTATTTAAATTTTTATTGTTTCAAAAAAGAGTTTTAAAATACACTTAACAACTAATTAATGTGGATTGCAAATAGATATATTAACTAAGAGTATACAACATATACACTTGCAATTACCTTGCCAAAAACATTTACACAAGGCTATGTAAATGTAATTGAAACTTCTTTACACTTCCATGTGTAAGTGTAAATCATTTACACATACCCTCCCAACACTGCTGTTTGTTCTAGACCTCCTATTATTATGAAATCTCATGATTTGCATGCAGGCAGACTACATTAGAGAGGTTGTGGGTGAGATAGCTTCCTACCATGAAAGGGACTAGCTCTCTCCCTCCTTTGGTTCTTGTAGGCTGCGTGTCTTTGGGCCTGTCTCCGGCCTTCCCTTTCGTCTTTCATGTGATGGTTCCAGCCATCTGTTTTTTATTAGATTTTTTGGATTTCTTAACACTGATGCAGACCCCTCTCCAAAAAGTTCACGAGTGTACTAGGTGTTCACGAGACATACACGTACAGTCTAGTGTAGTCCACTGTGTTCAACTTCATAGCTACTGCAGCTGCCCGGAGAGAGTGCACGGACAGGACTCGCCTAGTACTACTATATTAAGCCTTCAAATCGAGAAAGATCTGAGCTGAGAGAGATATCACTCTAGTGCAAGTTTATTGCATTAACAGTGACCCATTTAGAGAAGCTTTTGTTCATCTGCTGCATTTAAGTTGCAGCAATTGAAGGCGTCGTAATTGGGTGGAACTACCGGCATTACAATGGCAATGTTAGCAAGTATTTCAGTACCTGCATTCAGCTGGGGTTTAGAGAGTTTTGTCTTGCTCGGCTTGGTAGGACTTCTCACAATAGCTGTATCAATCTTCCTGTTGTCAAGGAAGGCGTTTGATGGCCAACTACCTCCAGGACCAACGGCATGGCCTATAATTGGCAATCTTCATCAGCTCGGTCAACAGAACTTACACCACGTTTTGTGGGAGATGTCCAAGAAGTATGGTCCTGTGATGCGTCTTTGGTTGGGAAGCCATCTTCTGGTAGTCGTCTCATCGGCGCAGGCTGCAGCAGAGTTTGTGAAGGTACAAGACAAGGTTTGGGCAAGTCGACCTCCATCCCTAGCTGGAGAGATTTTCAGCTACAACTACAGAGACATTGTGTGGGCTCCTTACGGTAACCATTGGCGTCATGTGCGTAAAATCTGCTCCTTAGAGCTTTTCTCTCCCAAGCGCCTTGAGACATTCCGAGCTCCTAGAACCGAGCAGCTCAGCCTAATGATCAAGACAATGTTCCAAGACGGTGAGAAAGGCGAGGTTGTCAATCTTGGCGTAAAGCTCGGCCATCTCTCTGGCAATAACATCACTCGCATTTTGCTCAACAAGAGGTACTGCATATCCGAATTCCGAACTTCCATGGAATCAATAATTTGACATGAAATTTTTTGATCATTTTTGCAACTGAGGTCATCAAATCAAACCCATCATCTTTTTATATGATTATGTGAAAACATGATTTCTGTTGTGAGAGCATCTCCAGCGGTGCTCAGTATGTGACCTTGCAAGAATTATTTGTCACATCCAAGTTTAGTTATTTACTTTTTTCAGATCCCACCTTTAAAATTAAATCTGGCACTGTAAATACACGGGAAACTACTAATAATGCAAACTAACTGGACGAATCATTATGATTAGCAAATCAGAAACAAGGAGCAGCAGCCGTATCATATTTATGGTAACACTCTCCTATAGCAGGTGTTGGGCTTTGATGTGCCTTTTACCAGCCTCCGCAAACTGTGCAAAATTGCTGAGCCAAAACCATTTTGTTGAGTCAAACTGGAATGGTTTAACTTTTTGTGATCAGATTTTAATTTGCAGGGTCACATATTGAGCACCGGTGGGGTTTGGCTGTTACAAATATTCAATGCTGCAACTACTGATCCCTAACTATTGAGGTTCAATTCAAAATTTAATGTTGGTGTTTGGAATTTTTTTTAAGGTTTTTTGAAGCGGACACAGCGGGTGAAAAGGATTCACACATATTCAAGGAGCTCATCTTTGAACTGTTTTCTGTATCGACCCCGCTCCTGATCGGTGATTTCATTCCCTGGTTGAAGTGGGTCACAACTGTGTCCGGTTTCAAGGCTCGCATGAACAAGGCCAAAGGCGACCTTGACTCCTTTCTGCAAACCTTTCTGGAATTCAAGAAATCCAAACTCATGCAGCAGAAGATCCAGAAGAAACCTCAGGCCGCTGGGACAAATGAGGAGGAGCATGCTGATGAAGAACAGCAGTTTGATCCAGAAGCGGATTTTGTGGACCTGTTGATGGCACAACCTTCTGAAGATGGGACTGGAAATCTCTCAGAGGATTCTGTGAAAGCTGTTATTCAGGTAATTGAATTACACACATGTAAAGCATCGCTGCATTTTTTTCTTTTGTATATTTTGGTCCCTCACTCGACTGAAGAATATTTTGGTTCACTGATGTTGCAATGATGACACAGAAGCAATAAACTTACACAATCCCCAAAGTACTTTGCAGCATGTCAGAATAATTTTCACTGAGTGGAAGTTATTCTCGAGCTTGACCCTTTTCATTGTCCTTGTCATGACAACATTGTTCTTATGTAATGACACTATCATGATGCTACTTGACATATAAATTTTTGTTTCTACAAACAAAAAAAAAACTAAACAATTGATTACCCAAGTAACTTGACAACTTCCATACATGTCCTCTGTCTGTTGAATAATCAATCAATTTTGAAACTTCCATTTTAACCTTCAAGAGAATACTCTTCAAGATTCCATATGTTCCTTCACAAAATTTTAATCAATTTTGAGATTTTCATTTTTACAATATATTATTCTTGAAGATTATCCAAAATATTATACTCCACAATATTTTCTTGTTTGAAAATTTCAACATTTCTGAAAATAATATAGTTTAATGTTGAAGCTGCAAGGTAGTAGGGTATATGTTATTTCTAGTTTTTAAATGTGTGAGGGTAAACTCCCATAGTTGGACCCTCAAACCCATCCATGAGAACATGGTATTAAATTGGGACAATTCCTAAGGAAATTTGGGAAATGTTTCTTTGTATTTTGAATATAATGCAGAGTGGGTTACACATTGTTAACATCCTTCTTCTTTTTTTCCAAAAAGTTCATCAATCTTTATGAAGGAGTATAGAGTGAGGGCCCAACATTAGGGGCCTCACAAGGTCTCAACCCTGTTCACTCGGGCTTCCAACCTTGATCAAATAGGAGGTGAGAACTTGTTAAGCCTCTCTCATGTGGGTGCCAAGTCAAGTAGTTAGTTGTGCTGGACCTTACAACCTTACAAGAGTTAAGGTGCATTCACACTTGGTGTTAGGGACTTTAGTGTTGAGTCCCCTAACATCGTGCTAATCATTTAGGACTTAAACCTACTTACCATCAAGATTTTATGTTAAGCTAACATTCACTTAACATTAAGCTATCACCCATTTAACATTGAGTGCCACCTAGGATGCCACCTAGATTTTCATTTAACACTGACTTAACATCAAGTGTGAATGCACCTTTATTTGGGTGTGGGGGGTTTTTGTAGGATATGCTTCTGGCTGGAACAGACACTTCTGCTCTCACAGCGGAGTGGGGACTAGCTGAACTTGTGCGAAATCCAAGTGTCATGACAAAATTGCAAAATGAACTTGACACTGTCATTGGGAAGGATCGAATCGTTACCGAGACCGACCTTCCAAATCTGCCATACCTAGAAGCTGTGACCAAAGAAGTTTTCCGAATGCACCCAACTACTCCATTGAGTATTCCTCACGAGTCCATGGAAGCGACAGAGGTCCTTGGATTCAAGTTTCCTACAAAAACAAGAATGTTTGTGAATATCTATGCAATTCAACGAGACCCGATGGTGTGGGAACGGCCCTTGGAATTTGACCCAGAACGATTCATCAAGAATCCTGAAATCCATTTTCGAGGGAAATACCTCCAGTTGATACCCTTTGGAGCTGGTCGACGTATGTGTCCTGGAATGCCATTGGCTGTCTTGTTCGTGCAAATGGGTTTGGCCCGCCTTGCACATAGCTTTGATTTCACTTTACCCGGAGGAGAGGATCCCTTGAAATTAGACATGACTGAAACTTTTGGCCTTACCATACCTCGTGCTAATCCCTTGTGTGTGCACCCCAAGCCACGGCTTCCTAAGCATCTTTACTTATAAAGTTCCACATAAGTCTTGCATAAGCTCTTTCCCAAGAACTTATGTGGGGTATTGGAAACAACATATAGGGAACATATAAGGAACATGAAACCTCATTACTAAATGGACTAGATACATAATTATTTGGTCAAGAATAATGTATAAGTTGAAACTGTATCCACCAATAAATAGGTGCAAATAAAAGTACTTCCCTTATGATAGCATGCATCGTTAATATAGAAAAACTAAATGGCATGATTGTAAATGCCAATTTACATATTCTATAATGATTATATAGTTTAGCAACTATTTGAAAAGTTGATTGTGTTTGGTTTACAATATTTGGATTTGGATGTGTTTTTTCAACTTTTCAACTACATGCAAATGTTTTGGAGAAACACTCTTTGTGAGTTTTAAATAAGTTTTCAAATACCCCCAAGGTAAATGCAAGTTATAATGGCTCATTTTTTTTGGATAATTTTTTTTTAAAAATTTTAAATTTTTTATTTTTTTAATTGACTGGTGATACAAGTCAAGTGAACCACTATTGTGTACTTTGAATTTTCTACCTATTTATACTAGTGGTACTGGCTAGTCACTAGTAGAGGATTTTGAAAAACCTTTATAAGGACTATAGTAGCAAAGAGAAGAACATTTTTGGAGATCATCTTTACATCATCTTGATCATCATTTTCATGATCATCTTAAGAATCTTTTGACATCATCTTTGGAGGTTTTTTTGAGGACATCTTTGCATCTTTACATCATCTTGATCATCTTAAGAATCTTTTGACATCATCTTTGGAGGTTTTTTTAAGGACATCTTTGTGGGTTTTTATGCTCTACAACCTTGGAGGCTTATTTCATAAAGTCATGGTTGATAATCAAAATTTTAAGTTTCCTTTTGGAAGATTTTGAAAGACATCTTGCAAGGCTGATTTAGAAAAGAATTATGATTTTTTTAATTTTACAATTTTTTGTTCTCTTGAATACCAACATGGTGGTTGCAATCATATTTATGATATTGTTTTAAAAAATATTACTATAATTTGCTAGAAATTGTGTTTTATAAGAATTTTAAATAAAAATGAGATAAATCAAAAAAATCATGTTAACATTTGGCAACCACAAATTGTTTCACATCTTTGGTTTAAAATTGAGTTGTTTTGACTTGTCTTTGTTCAATTTTGGTTCCAATTGTGATATTACACATTTTAAATTTTTTTTGGAAGTTTGAATTGTTGTTTTTGTTACATCTTGAAGTACTAAGGGTTCAAACTAGTGCAAAGTTTTAAAATTTTGGAAGTTCTATTTGTAAAGAAGATTGATCATTGATTTTTAACAATTGGGCAAAAGTCCATATGGGTTTATAAATCATAATGCGATAGTCGTTTTACAACATGACGATTTCAAGAATTGTCAAAGATAATTACAATGAATCTTAGGAAACAACTAGAATAGGTTCTACAACATGATGTAACTAAGATTACACATATGTTAAAAGGTCAACAAATGCAACCTATGGGAATTGAACGTTTCTATGCACCAAACATGGAGGCAACATAGTAGGTGGAAGCTAATGTTTCACATTAAATGCCCACACAACAAAATGGATGAAAAGTAACCACAATTCCTTTGATTTGTTCACCATTTGACTCCACAAATCTTGTCCCAATAGCCTAGAGTGAGTACTCATGTTGATGGCAATGTCAATGAACATGTTCAAAATATCAATGAAGTCATTTTAGCATGATAGAAGTGGCAATTTGTAACCTCAAATTATTTTATACCTTGATTTGGTGCACTAGTACAAACAATGATTTTTATTAGGTTATGAGACAATGAACTAGATCCCAATGTTAATATGGTGACAACAATTCTAAGATGGAACATACCCAACTTGTAAGTTGATTGGAACAAATTTGTCACATCAATCAAAGCCTCTAATTAATTGGTTTCAATATTTCATTTGGAATCAACATAGTTTGAGTAGTACTACCAACTATTGTTCAACAAGTACCATTTTGGGATTCTTATTCAAGTAGTTGTTCAAGATTTTTTAAACTTATGATGGTTTCTTAGGAGGTGGCAAGAATTCATAATTGGTGGTTTTGGTTTCTATGATGATATCTTGTATTTTCTATCGAGGCATTGTCAAAAATGCTAATTATATTTTTGACACTAGGTTAGGCTTTTAGAGTGGCATTTCCTAATTTTGGGCTTGACTCAACTCTCATTTGGCAAGTGGGCCCAATTTCAAGAATGCCCCCTTACTAGGACCCCATTTTATTCAAAAAAACACCATCAAACATATAAAGGTTTTTCATCTATCTTCAATATATAAATGTAGATCCATTCATCAAAACGTCATCGCCATTCATTAATTGCAAAACAAACCCAAAAAAATGCACCAATTTTTTTGCAAACATTGAAAAAGCATACTACACAACTTGAAAGTCATGACAATCAAGATCCTCCAATGGTAGTATTTTCTGTTGTTGTTGATGGTTTTCCATTTTTTTCAATTTGAAAAATATGACTTTCACACATACAAAGGAACTTTGTGAAAAAAACCATAATTCACTATATTTTGAAATTTTAATCATCAAATTTCTATAATAGGTTCACAATAGGCAGCCAAAATATAAAAGGATTACTATTATTCACTATTTTCATATTTGGTCTAAAACCAAATTAGCTAATTCTTCTTCCAAACTATATCTAGTTAATTGGCTACATCATGAAATTGAAAAAAAAAACTTTGTCCAACAACCTAAATTTGATGATTTTTTAACATTGCATAATATTTGGTGTGTGCAAGTGTGCAAACATCAACACAATCCCATCACATTTTTTTAGGGTTTCTTAGGGTCACACAAGTGTTCAATAACCCGCTAGGAGTGCTCCAATTAAAAAGAGTACATTGCATTTCTTTAGGGTCTTTTGGGGTCCTATAGGTGTCCAATAATCCCTTGGGAGTACTTCAATCAAAAAAGTACACCCACCTTTCTTTAATGTTTCTTAAGGGTCATAGAAGTGTCCAACAACCCCTTGGGAGTGCTCTAGTTTTACTAGTAGTATATCTTTTCACAAATAATGGAAATAATTAACTAATTTTCAATAGCTTTTGCATTAATTTGAATCCCATTTCTTGTCAATGACATTTGCATTCAATTCAATTCAATGTGACCTCAATTCAATCTGGAAATTAAAGCGAATTCCATTTGAATTTAATTCAAGTTGCATGCAATGCAACATTTTTTTCTAACAATTTTTCACCAAATTTTGATAAGTAAAACAAGCATGCAAATTGCCCTTTAGGATTCTTGTAGATTTTTGTCTTCAAGTTGCCCCTTGAAAATCCCCTACCCCTACACATGGGGGCTAGATCTTCCTTCTTACGAAAAACCTTGTTGCCTCCAACAACTACTAAAAAAATCTATTAGTTCCTAGTAGCACAAACCTTCAAGTGTCACATTAGCATTAGTTAAAAGAACTTTTTGTTTTCAACAATGGCATATTGTGTGCAAAAAGGATTTTCCATCGAAATCTTGTGGGTCATTGGATTCGCCATGCATCAACTTCATGATGTGCAAGTTCATTTGAATTGATCTTTTTCCTTCATTTTCACCATCATGATGGGTAGAGGTCACACCTGTATGTGTAATGTGCATTAATGTTTCTACAAGATGTTTTCTTTGGCATCAAGGTTTAATGGTGAATAGTGGTATGGTATTAAAGATTCAAGGTACATTGTGCAACTTGTGAAGTTTAAGCTTTATGTTCATTGTGCTCATTTTGTGATTTCTTTTTAATATTGGTGATTTTATTGCACAAAGGGTAACCACCGATGCATCTTTATTCTTGAATCATGATAGTCTTATAACTTGTATTTTATTGAGTTTTCGCCTTCAATGTGATTATTGGTTGCCTCTTGATTTCACTATTAGAAGTGTCAAGTTATTTAAGAAGCAAATGGTGATATAAGGCAAAACTTCATCAAATTACAACTTGCAATTTTCCACATCAAGATATCATGGGCATGTTATCTTGCTTCTTTATGTTCCAAGTCAAGTGTGCATTGTGTTTTATTTCTACATCTTTCAAGCTTGTTATACATTCAAGTTGTTTGCCTTTTCAATTTTGTCTCCTTGAGGTTAGTTAATCAAAGCTTGCTACCTTATAATCTTGAAAATGAAAAGTTGAACCAATTCCTTTTCATTTGCAATAGAAATGGCTCCACTATAATTGCTTCATTTCAAGTTTAAACTTCTTTTCACATGTTTAAGCTCTTACATTCAATTCTTATTTTGGATCAAAATATGTGTTTTTCAATTCCAAATTCCCCCTTTTTTTCAAAAATTGATCCATCTAAATTGAAAAGTTCCCATGCAAATGAACCAACTTTCAAAAAACCTAAGAAGTTAGGTAACAAATTGACAAATTTCTATGACACTTGGGTTATGAAATTTCCTTGGGCTCAAATTATTTAAAAACTAAATGGTTTTGTGTTACAAATTAAATGTGTCATTTATTCTATCATTGAGAGAAAAGATAAATTCCTATCATATAAATTGGATACCCTTCAAAAACATGCTTGTTGTTTTCAACAATTATTGCCATGACTAATGTTGGTGTTAGGAAGTGATTTTACAATAAGGATGCAACCCATAACAAAAATGAAATGATTTATACCAATAAAAGGCCAAGAATCTATCCTTAACATGGTTAGTTTTTAAACTCATGCAAGCTTTTAAAAGAAATTAGTTGAATTTAGAACTATTTTTCATTTATCAAATTGTGTTTAACCTATGATAGATTTTGAAAAATTGAAAGATTTATATATGTTGTTAAATTTGAACAACAATTCAAAGAAACATAGGATTAACAATACAAGGTGGGGAATGTACTAAATGCACACATGAGGTTGTTTTGAAAAAGATGAGAACTATTGTGCAAGAATTTGTTTTCTTTGCTTTGAATGCAAATGAGGTGACAACCATCAACTATATAAAATGGATCAATTTATGCCTTGGGTACTTTTAATGTTCATTAAGAATTTTGGTGTTCTTGGAATTCCCTGAACACAATTTCTTCAACCTTATCATCCTACATATATAAAAAGAGGATTTTGCATAAGTAATCAAAACCTAGGTTGCATGGACTTTTGCCAAATAATTCTTAGCCATTTTTGAATTTTTTCCTCAAATGGTTCCTAGTCATATCACGCAATTAGCTTTCATCTACATGTTTACATGATGAAAAATTGGCTTCACATTCCAATTTTATTAACCTTTGATTATGTTGAGATTGGTGTGACAACGGAAGACATCACCAACATTATTCTACAAGATCTAGTGAAGTTGGAGGAAGTAGTTGAATAACAACTTGCATATTGATGGGTATGTTTCAATTGTGATGGTGATTGCATGTTTCACTGCCATCGCAAAGGTGTCATTATTGAGGTAAAGGAAAACACAATTCCTTACCTCATTATTGTGCACTACATGGTAGAACAAACGAACTTGGTGACCATTGTGTTATTAAAGCTACCTCTAGTGTTTCACATTGAGGCAATGTTCCAATCCTCATATGCCTTTTGTGCTCACAACCACAAAAAATGCTTTGAATTTTTCAAAGTTGCAAAAAAATTGGCTAGTAAAGGTTAAAAGTTGTTCAAGAACATGAAGACATGTTGGATCAACATGTTAAACCCTATAAAGCTATGTGTAATGTCAAAGTACAAATCCTTCATTGTGAAAATGTAATTGATTCAACAAAAAACAAGGCTACTCAAGGCAACTTGGTTTTGGTTAGTGACATTGAGCTCATTTTTTGTTTGCTTTGCTTTTTACCCATGTTGGAGGTGGTGCACACATTGATCAAGTTTGCATGACATCAAGATGTGTTCATTGTTGAATTTGTGGATGTTATTAAAATTTGTAGAAGTTAAGTTGTTTTACTTATACATTGTTCCAAATTCTTGGTTTGAAGATCCAACATTTGATGCCTTCAATTCTTTGATCAACCACTAAAGTAAATAATTGCTTCTAGCATGGTGGTATGATTCTACACATTTGCAAAAAAAATTTAGCTTGAAAATTGGTGATCAAACCTTTGTCATGCACACCTGATCTAATGATGTATTTTGCCATGCAATTCACTAAATTGATGCAATCATAGTCATAACCAAAATCCAATGTGCTTGCACAAATGTAACGCAAACTTTCATTTTAGAGTTAAAATATAAATTCATAGTGCATGAGATCATGAGCATAATGGGAATGATTTATCCCTAATCTTGGTTGAGTAAAAAGATATTTCATATAACACTTTTAATTCATTTCATAGTGATCAAGGTTTCTTTTTGTGTTTCAAAGGAGACCGAAGCTAGAATCTTTGTTCCTCTAGTAAGACTTGTAGTTATTTAACATGTAGTCCTCACGTTCATTCTTTTCCACTAACCATGTTTCACAATGCAAAACAAATTAATGGTGGAAAGCTCAAATAAAAACCTTGTTTCCAGTTTGTGGATGAAAATCAACAACCCCCATATTTTGTCACGCATGTTGAATAATTACAACAAGATTGTTGGAATAACTATGGTTCAATTCTTCAGTTTTGTGAAGGATGAAAATGCATTCAACAATTTTACTTTCATGAAAAAATAAGTTGCAAAACCATCTAACAACACATCTTGATGTTTGTGTTTACATGTTTAATCACCCCCCCCCCCCCCCCCCCCCCCCCCCCCCCCCACCCACACC
>Ga0116231_10008266_pt1 | contig 18358 bp, 9 predicted proteins | sample S1TSphgellanicum_2_FD_89695 | JGI IMG/M metagenome (GOLD analysis project Ga0116231, IMG submission 89695) | Host-associated microbial communities from peat moss isolated from Minnesota, USA - S1T2_Fd - Sphagnum magellanicum MG | ecosystem: Host-associated > Plants > Peat moss > Unclassified...
AGGTGGATATGCAGCACCTCGAAGGCGGCGCGCGGCTCGCGGCCCTCGCGCGGCCGTTGTTCGCGAAGATGCCGGAGGGTGTTTACCGGGAATTATTGACCGACAGACTCGCCGCCGACATCCACATGCCGGCGGCCACATTGAAGGCCTTGCTGCTGGCCGGCGCGGCACCGCGCGCGACTCCGCCCCCGTCGGACCCGACGGCCTTGCGTCCGGGTCGACAGCCCGTCAAATCGGCGCTGCGGGCCGGTCGCGGCAACCTTCTGCGCCAGGCGATCACGCTCGTCCTGCACCACCCGGCGGCCGCGGCGGCGATCGCCGAGCCCGCGGCGCTCGCGGCCATCGATCAGCCGGGGGTCGCGGTGCTGCAGGAACTGATCGAGCAGGCCGCCGGCATGACGGAGCCGTCGACGGCCATGCTGCTCGAGCGCTGGCGGGACCGCGGCGAAGCGGCCCGGTTGGCCGAACTCGCCGCGACCGAGCCGCTGGTCGCCGATGCGACGGCGGCCGCCGGCGAACTGGTCATGGCCGTGGAAAAGCTCCTCGACGAGTACGGACCGCGGCGACGAATGGACGAATTACTCCGAAAAGCTCGGGAAACAGGCTTGAATTCAGACGAAAAGGCAGAATTGAGCCTATTGCTGCAGGCAAAGGGACGACCCCGGGGCTAACGACCCGCCCGGGCCGTGCACGTCCGAGCCCTGCCTTAGGTGTCGGACTCCAGTTTATGGAAAACCGCCGATACCACCGGGTAGACGAGGATAGCGGCTGATGGGGCTAAATCGTATACTAGTCGGCTTCGCGTTTTAATCTCCCGATCTCAAACGAGGCGTCCACCTTGATCAAAAAAGCGCCACAAGGCACAGCGACCCAAATCGCGGACGAGCGTCAATCACAGCTCAAACTGCTGATCGCTCGCGGCAAGGAACAGGGCTACCTCACCTACGGCGAAGTCAACGATCACCTGCCGAGTGAGATCGTCGATCCCGAGCAGATCGAAGACATCGTCAACATGATCAACGACATGGGGATCCCGGTCTACGAGAAGGCGCCGGACACCGAGTCGTTGTTGCTGACCGACGCCACGGCCGCACCCGACGAGGAAGCGGTCGAGGAGGCGACGGCGGCGCTTGCCAACCTCGACGCCGAATTCGGCCGCACGACCGATCCCGTGCGCATGTATATGCGCGAGATGGGCACCGTCGAACTGTTGACCCGCGAAGGTGAAATTCGCATCGCGAAGCGCATCGAGGAAGGGCTCGAGGCGGTCAAGGTCGCGCTCGGCAGTTATCCCGGGACCTACGATCTCTTGCTGCGGCACTACGAATCGGTCAAGGGGGGCCAGATGCGTCTCGTCGACGTCATCGTGGGCTTCGTCGATCCGAATGCGCCGGATGAGATTGCCCAGCCCCAGAACCCGAAGATGATCGCGCTCGAGCGCGAAGACGCGGCCGGCGACGAGGACGACGGCGACGGCGACGAAGAAGAGGAGGCGATCGACACCGGTCCCGATCCGGAGGAGGCCGCCAAGCGCTTCGTCTCGATCGCCAAGACCCACCACCAGTATGTGGGCTCGCTCGACAAGCTGGGCTCGAAGGATCCGAAGACGCTGAAGCTGCGCAAGAAGATCTGCGGCGAACTCATGGAGCTCAAGCTCGCGCCGAAGATGTTCGACCAGCTCATCGACAACTTGCGTCAGCACGTGACCGAGGTGCGCCTCCTCGAGAAGGAGATCATGTTCCTGTGCATCAAGCAGGCCGGCATGCCGCGCAAGGATTTCATCTCGACGTTCCCGAAGAACGAGACCAGCACGCGCTGGCTCGAGAAGCACATCAAGGCGAAGAAGCGCTACTCCGCGCCGCTCGCCAAGTTCAAGGACGAGATCGAACGGCGTCAGAACAAGCTCAAGGACTTGGAGGGCCTGTTTCACGTGCTGATCAGCGAGATCAAGGAGATCAATCGCGAGGTGTCGATCGGCGAGGCCAAGGCCCGGCGCGCGAAGAAGGAGATGGTGGAGGCCAATCTGCGCCTCGTCATTTCCATCGCGAAGAAGTACACGAACCGCGGCCTGCAGTTCCTGGACCTGATCCAGGAGGGCAATATCGGCCTCATGAAGGCCGTCGACAAATTCGAGTATCGGCGCGGCTACAAGTTTTCGACCTACGCGACCTGGTGGATCCGCCAGGCCATCACGCGGTCGATCGCCGATCAGGCGCGCACGATCCGCATCCCGGTGCACATGATCGAGACGATCAACAAGTTGAACCGCATCTCGCGCCAGATGCTGCAGGAGATGGGCCGCGAGCCCACGCCCGAAGAGCTTGCGGTGCGCATGGAAATGCCCGAGGACAAGGTGCGCAAGGTGCTCAAGATCGCGAAGGAGCCGATCTCGATGGAAACGCCGATCGGCGACGACGAGGACTCCCACCTCGGCGATTTCATCGAGGACACGTCGGTTTCCTCCCCGATCGACTCGGCAACCACCGAATCCTTGCGTGAAACCACGCACTCGGTGCTGGCCCAGCTCACGCCGCGCGAGGCCAAGGTGCTGCGCATGCGCTTCGGCATCGACATGAACACGGATCACACGCTCGAGGAAGTCGGCAAACAGTTCGACGTCACGCGCGAGCGCATCCGGCAGATCGAAGCGAAGGCATTGCGCAAGCTACGCCATCCGAGCCGCAGCGAACAGCTGCGCAGCTTCTTGATGGACGACTGAGGGCTTTAGGGTGCGCCGCAGAGCTCAGCAGACAACTCCGCCGTGAGGGCGGGTTAGCTCTTCGTACGCCATAAGCGCAGTGCGGCATGCCGCCGCTGATAGGGTCGAGTACTACGCGGCCTTACGGACCCTGCGTGATCCGATTCCGAGAAGCCCTGCGCCCAGTGCACCCAACGCCCACAAGGGTATCGGGACGACGCTCGCGTTGCCTCCTTGACCGCCCGATGTGCTCGTGATTTGGAAACTCTGAGATACCGGACTCGCCGCCGCGAAACTAGCGTTTCCTGGCTGTGTTGCCTGCAACGTGCAAGTTCCCGTCGCGAGCAGCGAGACCGAGGTTCCGCTGATACTGCAGATCGACGTCGTTTGGGACGTCAACGCGACGACAAGCCCGGAGCTGGCGCTCACCGTGACGGAGAACGAGCCGGAACCCAAGGCGTGGCTGCCGATTGCCGGGAAGGTGATCGTTTGCGCCATCAGTGCGGGCGAAATCGTGAATGTCTGCATTACCTGCGGGGCGGCTGCATAGGTCGCATTCCCCGCTTGATTGGCATCAATCGTGCATTGACCGGTGGCAACTAACGTGATGGCGGCGCCGCTCACGGTGCATATGGTCGGAGATTGCGAGGTCAACGTCACGGTCAGACCGGACGTCGAGCTCACCGCAGCGGCGACAGGCCCTTGTCCCAGAATTTGATTGCCGATCGTCGCAAACGTAATGGTCTGCGACGCTTGCGTGACACTGAAGGTTTGGGAAACCTGCGCAGCGGCGGCGTAATTGGTATTGCCGGCCTGGTTTGCGGCAATGCTGCAAGACCCGGTCGTCAGCAGCGAAACCGTATTGCCGGAGACCGAGCAGACGCTGGACGTCAGAGAGGTGAACGTTACCGGGAGTCCGGAACTGGCACTGGCCACCAGGCTGACGCCGCTGCTGGCGAGGGTCTGGCTTGCGATCGTGCCAAAGGTGATCGACTGCGAACCCTGGGTGACGGCGAAGGACTCCGTCACTTGAGGTGCGGCACCGTAGCTTGCATTGCCGACTTGGTTGGCCGCAATCGTACAGGTACCCGTCGACACGAGCGTCACGGTCGCCCCCGACACGGTGCACACCGACGACGTCAGAGTCGTGAAAGTCACCGCAAGGCCGGAACTCGCCGTGGCATTCAGCGCAACGCCAGTCCTCGAGAAGCTTTGGCTGGCAATCGACGGGAAGCTGATCGTCTGCGCCGCAAGCGCCGGGGCTAAGACCGTGAACGGCGAAAACGAGGTCGTAGTCCCGCAGACCTCGCCGCTACCCGCCGGCGCGCTGACGGATGCCAGTTGGGAATAGGCACCGTTCACGTAATGATAAATCGTCGCGTTTGCCGGGCAACCGGTCCCCAGCGGCAGACACACCGTTGCCGCTCCCGTGAAAGTTGCAGTCGTCGCAATATCGACGGCGATGACTGGCGAGCAACTCATCGTCGATGCGGGTATTGCGGCGGGCAAGGTAATATCTTGCGTGACGGTGGTGAGCCCTGCCGAGGTGACTTGCGGGAAGGTCACCGAGATCGATGCTACCGCCATACCGGTGGTCGAATCATTGGGCGACACGATCACCGGTTGCGTGCTGACCGACGTGTTGTCCGCCTGGACGCTGAAGCTTTGAGTTTGGCTAGCCGGGAGATAGTAGCCTCCATTCAATGCCGGTCCACCGGGCGAAGACGCATCAAGCGTGCAGGTACCCGTGGTCAGCAGCGCGACGCTCGTGCCGGTTACCGTGCAAACCGCCGCGGTCTCCGAAGTGAAATAGATGGGCAGCGATGATTGGTCCGTGGCGCTGACCGTGATTGGGGAATTCGTGAGCGGTTGCGGGCCGATGGCTGCGAAGTAGATATCATCGATCAGGGCCGTCGACAGGGTCTCGAAAGACTGGGTAACCTCGGGTGCCGGCGCGTAGTACAAGGGGTAGCCGTTGGCGTCGACTCCATCCAGACCGCCGCTCTGATTCGCGGCGACCTCGCAAGCGACGTAGGGTCCCACGGCATACACGTAGGTGCCCGTTATGGTGCAAGTGGAGGGAGTCAACACGGTGTATGTAATGGGCAGATTCGACGGCGACGCGTAAGCAGATAGTGAACCTGAGAGGTCCCCGGGCGGCACGTTGAATGCCGGGAAGGTGATCGTCTGCGACTCGAAACTCAACGTGACTGATTGCGCCGCTGGGTAAGCGCCCGTTGCGCCCGCGGAAGCCGTGATCGTGCAGAGTCCCGAGGTCATGACCGTGAGGGTGATCCCACTGACCGAACAGACGCTCTGGGTCTCGGGCAAAATCGCAAACGTCACGGGAGCTCCGGTAGATGACACAGCGTTCAGCTGCTGCGTACATCCTTGGCTGCCACTCGGAACGCAGAGGGCGATCGGGTTGAACACAATGGCGTAGCCTGTGACGGTGATGTTCGCCGTGACCTCGGGCGCAGAGCTCCAATAGGTCCCTTGCGAATCGACCCCGCCCACCTGATCGGCGGCAATCGTGCACGTTCCTTCGCTCAGTATCGTGACCACCCAGAACTCGGAGAATTGGTTCGTCACGGCGCAGACGAGCGGCGTGAGCGAACTCACTGTGACCGGCAAGTTCGAGGAGGCCGAGGCGTTGAGACTGACGCCCCCTCCGTATGGCTGAACGAGCGCCGTGCTGGGCAGATTGAGCGGCGTGATTGTCTGTGCCGACCCGCCGACGGTCACAAATGCGCGTGATCGCGCCAGGACGTTGGAGTCGCTCGTGTCGAACCCGGCGGCGCCGGTAAAACCATAGGTGACGCCAGTCAGAGTCGGCGCGCGAAACAATTCATTCTGTACCTCGAACGCATACGGGTGATTGGCCGTAGGTTTGAATTGCGAGTTCGTCAGGTACACCGTGTACGTCACGTCCCCTTCGCCATCCGTCGTCATGCCGGACGCCTGCAGAGGTTGCGTGGCCACGTAGACTGTCACCGGTGCGTTGCCGGGGTTATTCGCACTGGCACCCGGATTCAAGTCCCAGATTTGATACCGAACCGCCCCCGAGCCCGCGGCGGTCGTCGCATTCTCGAAGGCCGCGGGAACCGTCCAGCTCAAGGTCGAAAACCCGCCGGTTACCGATGACAGGCTGAGAGCATAGGCGTAGGGAACGACCGGGGCTGCTGCGCCGCTGCTGTCGACCAGACCCGGCGTGAGATAGACCGAGTCGTTGTCGGTCGAAATTTCGTCGCTGATCAAGAACGTCCAAGCGCCGGGGAACTCGGCGTACGGGACGGCGACCGAGTAAGCGTTGTACAGTTCAGCGCTATTGCCACTCGCCGCGTATTCGTAGGTGGAACCCAGACCGATCCCATGAGCGCCTTGATAGGCGATTACCTCGACGCTGTGGCCGATAACGTCCTGGTAACTCGTTTGGCAGTTCGATTGCGAATCGACGACGCAGCCTGCGCCGGTTTCCACGAGGTCTCCTTGCACGTTCTGATTAAGCGGATTGGCTGCGATCTGTTCCCGAAGGTTGTAGATGTGAGAGGCTTGGGGCAGCGTCGCGCTCGAGGACACGACGGTGAACGGCTGGAAGCTGTGCGCGCGCGCGAGTGTATTTGGGGTTCCGGTGCCGGCCCCCGGGGTACGGAATATCAGATTTTGAATCTCCGCCAGATACGGATGATTAGGCTGCAAGGTATATTCAGTGCCGTTGGTGTTGAACGTTGCCGGAACGGTGACTGAAGTGGCTGTGGTGGCGAGCGTGGCCTGATAGATCTGTTCCGGTGACTGATTCGTTCCGGGATTCAGGTCCCAAATTCGGACCCCGATACCGCCGCCGGCTTGGTTGTTCGTCGCCAGTGTCAGGTAGGCAGGTGGCTCCTGCCAGGTGATCGTCGGTGAGAGATTGACGCTCGACACGCTGATGCTGGTCGCCGCGGGCACCACCGGGGGATCGACGAGCGTCGGGGTGGTGCTCGTTCCCGTATTGTTCGAAGAGTCGGTAAACGTCAGCAACCAAGCACCCTGTAAATATGGCGAGTAGGCGGTGTAGCCATCGAATCCGTCCGGGGAGGTGGCACTTTCCTGGGATTGCATTTGCACGGAGATGATGACCGGTGGCGATGCACTGGTGGTTTGAGTCGCATAACCGGTGAACCCGGCGGCCGCATTGACGGTGGTGCAGGTAGATGTCGAATCCACCACGCAACTCGCGCCCATTTTGATCTGATCGCCTTGCGGCGCATCGACCGAGTTCGCACCCACTTGTTCGCGGATATTGAGCAGCGAACTGATGTCGACGGCGGTTGCTTGCGGATAAGCGCCTGACGCCAGGAGCGCCAACGAGGCGCCGAGGAGCGCACGACGACAATCTACGCGAAGCCTCATTGAAAGAGTCCGTTCGCCACGCGTGAGAAATTGCGGTCTCCGCCGCGATACGAGCATGATGAGAGCTCATCCATTGACGCCCCCGCGCAATCCCTGTGCGTTCTTGAATCGAAAAACTATGTAGGCTGAAGATAGCTACGCACCTCGCCAAGAACTGTGAATTTTGCATTGCAAGATCGGGGCCCAAGATTCAGGCTCACGCGAACATGCGAAATCAGCGATTGCGGCGGTAGAGCAAATCGCCGTATTTCTCCCACTTTCCGCTGCCCGCGGGCGCGATGTACTGGCAGATCTCGACGCTGCCGTCGGCGCGTAGTTCCCAGACTAGCCGCAGATCGCGCTGGCGAGAGGGCGTGATCGTCTTGAGCACCATCGCGTAGTGATCCTCGGGACCGCCGGCCAGCGCGATCGCGCCCCATTGGTTGTCGGCCCACAGCTCGAGCCAGCGCTCACCGTCGAACCGGTTCACGCTCAAGCCGAACATCCGGTAGGGCACGCCGGGTCGCCGGTAAAGATCACTGAGCATCTGCAGGTTTTGCTGCACGATGCAGCCGTCGGCCTCCTTGACCACGTGGTCGTAGCCGACCAGTGCGTCGTGATCGAGGATGTCGAACACCTGCCAGTCGCCGACCCAGAAATCGAACTCATGGTGGGCGGCCGTCTCGCACAGAGCCCCCGGCGGGGCGGCCGGCGCCGCCAGCGGCGCGGCGGGCGCGGGGTCGACGCTCGCCGCCGCTGACGCGCCGGTTGCAGCCGTCGCACAACTCCAGGCAAGCAGGAAACTGCTCCCGACCGCGGCGAGGGTAGCTCGGCCGACGCGGGCGAGGGAGCGTATCGAAAGGATCATGAGCGGTCTCCTTGGCTGGTCTTTCGACCATGCCATGCTTTGCACGGCGGGCGATTCGGAACGGCCGGATTGCGGCCGATTTCCTAGTAAATCGAAACCAGCGCGAAGGCTGCCGCCCAAACCTGCCAGTATTGTCCCCCGATGCAACTCGAACCTCCCGCCGCCATGGCCGACAGCCATGAAATTGAGAACCTCTGGATCCCGCTGTCCGACGGTTGCCGTCTCGCGGCGCGTCTGTTCCTGCCCGCGGGACAGGCGACCCCGCCGGCGCCGGCGATCCTCGAGTACATCCCGTACCGAAAACGCGACTTCATGCGCCGTCGTGACGAGAGCATCCATCGCTGGTTCGCGGCCCAGGGCTATGCGGCCGTGCGCGTCGACCTGCGCGGTTCGGGCGAGTCGGACGGCATCATGCACGATGAATATCTCAAACAGGAGCTCGACGACGCCGTCGAGGTGATTGCCTGGATCGCGGCGCAGCCCTGGTGCACCGGCAAGGTCGGGATGATGGGCAAGTCCTGGGGCGCTTACAACTCGGTGCAGGTCGCGGCGCTGCGCCCGCCGGCGCTCAAGGCGATCATCGCGGTCATGGGGACGGACGATCGCTACGCGGAATGCATCCACTATTCCGGCGGCTGCCTGATGCTCGACAACTTCTGGTGGGGCTGCATCATGCAGATCTTCAACGCGCGCCCCCCGGATCCCGCGATCGTCGGCGAGAGCTGGCGCGAGGCCTGGCTCGCGCGGCTCGAGGCCGAGACCTTTTGGCCCGAGATCTGGCTGCAACATCAGACCCTCGATGACTATTGGAAGCATGGCTCGGTCTCCTTCGACTATGCGGCGATCATCTGCCCGACCTGGTTCTGGGGCGGCTGGGCGGATCTATATCGCGACACGCCGTTTCGCCTGGCCGAGCATCTGCAGGCCCCGCATCGCGTGACCGTAGGACCCTGGGCGCATCTCTACCCGCACGAGGGCGTGCCGAAGCCCGCGGTGGGCTTCTTGCAGGAGGCACTGCGCTGGTGGGACCGCTGGCTGCGCGACGAGCCCAACGACGTCATGGCGGGCGCGCCTTTCCAGTTCTATCTGATGGACAGTGTGCCCCCGCAGGCCTCCTACGCAGAGCGTCCTGGGCGCTGGGTCGGCGAGTCGCGGTGGCCCAGCGCAAACGTGCAGCTGCGCCGCCTCGCGCTCAATGACCGGCGTCTCGAGGCCGTGCCGCAGCCGGAAGTCGCGCTCACCGTGTGCTCGCCGCAGACCCTGGGACTGGCCGGCGGCGAATGGGGCAGCTTCGCGGTGGCGGGCGATCTGCCGCAGAATCAAGCCTTGGAGTTGGCCGGCGCGCTCGAGTTCGACGGTGCACCGCTGGTTGAGCGCATCGAACTGCTGGGCAATGCCAGCGTTATTCTTGCGCTCGCGTCGGATCGCCACCAAGCGCAAGTCGCGGTCCGGCTCATCGACGTCGCGCCCGACGGCCGGGCGACGCTCGTCGCCCGCGGCTTTCTCAATCTGGCGCAGCGGGCGGGTCGCGAGAACCCCGCGCCGCTCGTGCCGCATACGCGCTATCGGGTCGAGGTGCCGCTCACGGGCACGGCCTATGCATTCCCGGTCGGCCACCGCTTGCGGATCGCGGTCTCGACGACCTATTGGCCGCTCATCTGGCCGTCGCCCGAGCCCGTCAGCTTGACCGTGTTCACCGGCGCCTCCGAGCTGCGCCTGCCGGTCCGCACGGCCCCGCCGGGCGAGCGCGCCTTGGAGTTGCCGGCGCCGGTCGCCGGTCCGGTCTCGCCGCTCGCCACCGTGCGCCCGGGCCGCGTCGAACGCACGGTCATGGTCGATCAGTTGACCGGCGAGGTGGTGCAGCGTCTGTTCATCGATGGCGGCGTGTTCGGCGACTGCGGCAAGATCCGTCTCGACGACATCGACCTCGAGATGGCGCACGTCACCGAGCGGCTCTACCGCATCAAGCCGGACGACCCCAACTCCGCCAAAGCGCGCATGATCCAGACCTATGAGATGGGACGCAAAGACTGGCAGATTCGCATCGAGGCGGGCGCGGAAATGACCTGCTCCGCCGGTGAGTTCCACGTGGCCTCGTGGCTCGAGGCTTTCGAGGGCGAAGCCTCGGTGTTTCGCACGAGTTCCAGCAAGAGCTTTCCGCGCCGGCACTCGTGAGTCCGCCGCTCGAGCGTCGCGATTTCCTGCGCGCCGCCGCTCTCTGCGGCACGGCCGGAGCGCTCGGCGGGATCGCGAGCCTGTCGGGGTGTGCGGTACCGGACGGCAGCGGCGATACGACCGGCATGTTGCGCATCGGCATGGCCGGCGGGTCGACGTCCGATTCCTTGGACCCGCGCACCTACGTCGATTGGATGCCGATCAACATCGGCTATCAGCTCATGAACGGTCTCGTCGAGATCGACGATCAGGGTCGGGCGGTGCCGGAATTGCTGGAGAGCTGGGAGCCGCAGGGCGATGCCCGCGTTTGGACGTTCACGCTGCGTCAGGGCATCGTCTTCCACAACGGCAAGAGCCTCACCCCGGAGGACGTGATTTATTCGCTCAACCTGCACCGCGGCCACACCCCGTCGGCGGCGCAAGCCGTGGTCGAGAACATCGTCGGGCTGCGCAAACTCGATGCCCGGCGCATCGAAATCACGCTCCAGGGTGCCGATGCAGAGCTGCCCGCGACCCTGTCCGATTACCGGCTGCTGGTCGTGCCGGACGGCTTCGCGGATTGGGCGCATCCGATCGGCACCGGCGCCTACACGCTCGAGGTGTTCGAACCCGGCGTCCGCTGCATCACCCGCAAGGTCGGGGGTTATTGGAAACCGAACGCGGGCCATGTCGAGGCGATCCAGGTGCTCGGCATCGGCGATGCGATCGCCCGCACGAATGCGCTGATTTCCGGTCAGGTCGACGTCATCAACCGCATCGACGGACGGACGGCGGACTTGTTGCGTCGAAATTCCCGCTTCCAGGTGATCCGTTCGCAGACCGGCCAGTACGCGGTCTTCGCCATGAATTGCGAGGCGGAGCCTTATGCCAAGGCGGACATTCGACTGGCGCTGAAATACGCGATCGACCGGGAACGCTTGCTCAAGACCCTCTTGAATGGCTACGGGATGGTCGGCAATGACCAGCCCATCCCGCCCAACAACCCCTACTTCGCGACCGACCTTGCGCGCCATGCTTACGATCCGGACCAAGCCCGACATCACTTACGCAATGCCGGCCGCGAGGGCCTCGAGGTCACCCTCGAGGTTTCCGACGCGGCTTTCTTCGGTGCGCTCGATGCGGCGATTCTCTACCAGGCCGCGGCGAAGGAGGCGGGGATCACGCTGAACGTGCGCCGCCGGCCGGCCGACGGCTATTGGAGCGCGGTGTGGATGCAGGCGCCGTTCTGCGGTTCCTATTCCGATGGTCGCACGACCGTCGATGCGGCGTTTGCCAAGGCCTACAAGTCCACGTCCGCGTCGAACGAGACACGCTGGCATCGCCCGGAGTTCGATCGTCTTGCGAACCTGGCGCGCGGCGAACTAGATCCCGCTCGCCGCCGCGAGCTCTACGGCGTTTGCCAACACATGATCTGCGACGACGGCGGCGCCCTGATTCCGCTGTTCATGGATCACATCGAAGCGGGCTCGGACAAGGTGCGCGGCTGGAAACCCTCGGCCATCTACGACTTGATGGGGCAGCGGATCGGCGAGCGCGTGTGGCTGGCGTGACCCGCTTGATCGCGGCCCGCGTCGGCATGGGGCTGGTCACGCTGGTCGTGATCTCGGCGCTGCTGTTCTTCGCGACCGACCTGCTGCCGGGCGATGTCGCGGCCGCGCTGCTGGGGCCGCAGGCAACACCCGAGGCGCTCGCGACGATACGCGCGACCTTGAGCCTGGGGGATCCGGCGGGAATGCGCTACGTGCATTGGCTCGTCGGCGTTCTGCACGGAGATTTCGGGCGTTCGCTCGCGACGGGGCGCAGCGTCGTGACGGTCCTCCTGCCGCGTTTTGCGAATACCCTGGCGCTCGCCGGCCTCGCGGCTCTCGTCTCCGTGCCGCTCGCGCTCGGTTTGGGCTTGGCCGCGGCGATGCGCCCGGGCGGCCGCCTGGATCGCCTCGTCTCGACGCTCTGTCTCGTCACGATCTCCGTGCCGGAGTTTTTCATCGGCTATCTGCTGATCCTGATCTTCTCGGTGCAGCTCGGCTGGCTGCCGTCGCTCGCGGTGTTGAGCGGCGGCATGAGCTTCGTGCAACGGCTCGGCGCCGTCACGCTGCCGGTGATCACGTTGGTGCTCGTCGTGCTCGCGCACATGCTGCGCATGACGCGCGCCGCGCTGCTCTCCGTCATGGCCGCGCCCTACATCGAGACGGCCCTGCTCAAGGGTCTGCGCCGCCGGACCGTGGTCCTGCGCCACGCGCTGCCGAACGCGGCGGCGCCGATCATTGCGGTGATCGCCTTGAATCTCGGGTATCTGGTCGTGGGCGTCGTCGTGGTCGAGGTCGTGTTCGTCTATCCGGGCGCCGGCCAGTTGATGGTCGATGCCGTCGGCAAACGCGACCTGCCGTTGGTGCAGGCCTGCGGCCTCGCCTTCGCAACGACATACGTGATCCTGAACCTGATCGCCGACGTCGTCGCGATCCTGGTCAACCCACGGCTGCGTGCGGCATGAGCGCGGCGCGCGGCCCGAGCCCGGAGAGCAGGCCGAGCGGGGCGAGCCGCGGCTGGCTCCGCTTTGCCGCGAGCGGCGCGCCGCTCGTTGCCCTGATCCTCGCGGCGGCGGCGCTCGCGCCCTGGGTCGCGCCCTACGGAGAGGCGCAATTCGTGGGCGGCGTTTGGGATCCGCCGAACCTCCAGCACTGGCTGGGCACCGACAATCTGGGGCGCGACATGTTCACGCGACTCCTCTTCGGCGCGCGCAACACCGTGACGCTGGCCGCCCTCGCGACGGTGCTGGCCTTCGGGCTCGGCGTGACGCTGGGCTTCTGCGCCGCGGCGGTCGGTGGGTGGGTCGATGCGCTCGTCTCGCGTGCGATCGAAATCCTCTTGTCCGTTCCCGTGCTGATCTCGGCCTTGATGGTGCTCTCGGTGCTCGGCAATTCTCTGCCGGTGCTGATCGCGACCATCGGACTGCTGGAATCCACGCGGGTCTACACGATCGCGCGCGCCGTGGCGCGCGGCATCGTGGTTCGCGAGTTCGTGGCCGCTGCACGGCTGCGCGGCGAGGGCCTGGCTTGGGTGCTCGTGCGCGAAATCCTGCCCAATGCCTTGGCGCCCCTGGCGGCCGAAGGGGGTCTGCGCTTCAGCTTCATCTTTTTGTTCGTCGCTTCCTTGAGTTTTCTCGGCCTCGGCATCCAGCCGCCGGCCGCAGATTGGGGTTCGATGGTGCGCGAGAACGCGCAGGCGATCAATTTCGGGCTGGCGGCCCCGCTGTATCCCGCGACCGCGATCGCGCTGCTGACGATCGGCGTCAACCGCCTCGTCGATCACTATCTCGCCGCCGAGGCCCGCCCATGACCGCCGGACCTCTGCTGAGTATCGAGGGCTTGTGCGTGCACAGCGCCACCGGAGTCGCAATCGTCGAGGCCATTTCCCTGGAACTCGCCCGCGGCGAGGTCTTGGGTTTGATCGGCGAATCAGGCGCGGGCAAATCGACGATCGGCCTCGCGGCCTTGGGCCATGTGCGCGGCGACTGTCGGATCACGGCGGGTCGCATCGTTCTGGACGGGATGGATCTGCGGCTGCAAAGCACGGAGGGCCTGCGCCGCCTGCGCGGCCGGCGTGTTGCCTACGTCGCGCAAAGCGCGGCCGCGGCCTTCAACCCGGCGCTGCGGCTCATCGACCAGATCTGCGAAGGACCGGTCCGGCACGGCCTCATGAGCCGCCGCGAGGCAGAGGCGCGCACGATCGACAATTTTCGGGTGCTCGGCCTGCCCGATCCGGCGCATTTCGGGCGGCGGTACGCCCACCAAGTCTCGGGTGGACAACTGCAACGCGCGATGGCGGTCATGGCCATGTCCTGCGGCCCGGACCTGCTGGTGCTCGACGAGCCGACGACGGCACTCGACGTGACGACGCAAATCGACGTGCTTGCGCACCTGAAGAAGCTCATCGCGGGCGCAGGCACGGCGGCGCTGTATATCTCCCACGATCTGGCCGTGGTTGCGCAGATTGCCGACCGACTGCTCGTCCTGCGTCATGGCAGGCTCGTGGAGACCGGGCCGACCGAAGAAATCCTGGCGCGACCCCAAACCGCCTATGCGCGCGCACTGGTCGCCGAGCGCACCGGAGTGGCGCTCGCGCAGCCCGCGCAAACTGACGCGGCGTCCGCGAGCCGCGAGGCGTCGCGGCCCGCAACGGCCGTGCCTGCGGCGATACTCGACGTCCAGGGTCTGGCCGTGCGCTACGGGCGGCAAGACGCGCTCAGCGACGCGAGTTTCGCGCTCGCGCCGGGCGAGACGCTCGCGGTGATCGGTGAGTCGGGCTCCGGGAAAACGAGCCTCGCCTATGCGGTTTGCGGTCTCGTGCCGGGGCATGCGGGCCGCGTGTCGCTGGGCGGAACCCCGCTCGCGCCGGGCTATGCCGACCGCAACCGGGACCAGTTGCGCCGGCTGCAGCTGGTGTTTCAACTTCCCGACGTCGCCTTGAATCCTCGCCAGCGCATCGGCAGCCTCGTCGGCCGGCCGGCGCAGTTCTATTTCGGGATGCGCGGAGCGGCGCTCGCGCAGCGTGTCGCCGAATTACTGGGCCTCGTGGGCTTGGACCCCGCGCTCGCCGCGCGACGGCCGGGCGAACTCTCGGGCGGGCAGAAACAGCGCGTCTGCATCGCGCGCGCGCTGGCCGCCGAACCCGACGTACTCGTCTGCGACGAGGTCACGGCGGCGCTCGACCCGCTGATCGCCGAGCAAATCCTGCAGTTGCAACGCCGCCTGCAGGAACAGCTGGGCCTCGCCTACCTGTTCATCACGCACGATCTGGCGACGGTACGGCGGATCGCGCACCGGGTGCTGGTGCTCTGGCGAGGCCGGGTCGTTGCGCTGGGGCCGACGGGCCACGTGCTGCGCGAGCGGGAGCACCCTTATGTCAGGCAGCTGTGCGCGTCCGAACCCAAGATGCGCCGGGGTTGGCTCGAAGAGACGCTGGCGCGCCGTGCCGATCCGAGCACGGTCTAGCCGGTTCAAACCCCGGGCGGCAACTGATACGCTGCCCTGCAATGTTAGCCACCGAGCGGACAAAAGACGCTGCCGCGACGACGCGGGCACGCCACGATGGCCTGTTCCGGACGATCCTCGCGGGATCCGGCCGCTCGCTGCCCGACGCTTTCGAGGTTCTGGAGCGCGCACCCGACGTCAAGCACGCATCGAACGTGGAGCGCATTTGCCGGCATCCGGATCGCGATCTGCTCGGTGCGCGCATCAGCCTGCCCGCGGACGAGGGCCAGGGTTACTGGGACCTTACGCGCATCCGCGACGAAATCTACGTCGTCGTCGCGAATTTCGCCTACAAAGATCCGCGGGTCGAGATCGTTCCTGGGGATGGATTGATACAGCTCTGTTTCAAGATCTCCGGCGACATGTCGCTGGCCGTGAGCTCCACCGAGCCCCTGCGCTGGAACCGGCCCTCGCTGTTGGTCTGGGCGCAACCCACGGGCGTCGACATCAGTGAATGGACCGCGCCAAGCGCGCGCGAACGCTACATCACGATCAGCGTCCGACCGGAATTCCTCGCGAAACAATTCCTGCGGGCGGACGTGCCGATCCCGGAGCAGCTGCAAGCCTTCGTCTCCAGGGACCATGCCGCCCTCAACTATGTGCAGCGTTCGCTCTCGGCCCAGACCTTCGATGCGGCGACGCGGCTCATCGACAATCCGTTCTCGGGGAGCTTGGGGCTGATCTACACCGAGGCGCTCGCCCTCGAGTTGCTGTGTTGCGCGGTCGGCAGTTTTTCCTCCCTGACCGGCGCGCCGAGCGAAACCTACACCGAGCGTGAGCTCAAGTGTTTGCACGCGGCGCGCGCCATGCTCATGAAACAGTTCGCGCCGGCGCCGACCCTCGCGAAGCTCGCACGCTCGGTCGGCATGGCCAAGTCCACGCTCACCAAGGGTTTCAAGGCAGTGTTCGGCGAGACCATCGCCGAATTCAGCCTCCGCTGCCGTATGCGCCATGCGCTCGCCTTGATGCGCGACCAGAACTGGTCGGTTGCCAAGGTCAGCGAGGCCGTCGGCTACTCGCACGCGACCTCGTTCACGACCGCTTTCCGGCGCCATTTCGGCATGCGCCCGATCGACGTGCGCCGCGTGAAGTCGCGCGACTAACGCCTCGAGGCGGCGCCGCGCCCGCGATTGCGGTCGATCTACTAGCAAATCATGAGCGCGCGCAAAGGCGCGAGGAAACCTCTGCGGTTATGGTCTAGCTCTCGTGGGATGAGCGAGATTCAATAAATACCGGGAGATCGAGATGCAGGCTAAGAAATTCAGTACTTCGGCGCCCCAGCAACCGCCGCGCTCGGCCGCGGGCTCCACGGTGGCGGGGGCGGTGTTCATCGCCCTCTACGGCCTGCCCGTAGCGGCATCGGCGCAACAAGCGCCGGCGGCGACCGGGGCCGCGGGGACCGGCGGCCTCGAGGAGATCATCGTCACGGCCAATCGCCGCGAGCAGACGGTCGAGTCCGTGCCCTACAACATGTCGGTCGTCAGCAGCCAGCAACTCGCCGACGCGGGCATCAACGACATCTCCGGACTCGCCAACGCCGTGCCGGGTCTCAGCATGTACGACGAAGGTGCGCGCTTCGCCGGCGCGGTCGCGCCCATCATCCGCGGCATCAACGCGACCGCGGAACCCACCCGCGGCTTTCGCACCTTCGAACAGAACCCGGTGGGCACCTACGTCGGCAACTCGCCGATCGACGGGTACTTCCAGCTCGACGATCTGAAACAGGTCGAAGTCCTGCGCGGTCCCCAGGGCACGCTCTACGGCGCGGGTGCGCTCGGCGGCGCGCTGCGCCTCATCCCGAACGCCCCGGAGTTGAACGTCACCAGCGGCTCGGTCGAGGCGACGGGTGACCGCGTCGAACACTCGAACGGCACCGGCTACGCGGTCAAAGGTCTCGTGAATCTACCCATCGGCGACACGCTCGCCTTTCGCGCCTCGGCGAAGTATCAATACGATCCGGGTTGGATCAACGCCTACGGATTGCTCGGCCGCACGAACAACAGCCTCACGGGCGTGCCCTTGCTCGCGAATCCGGGCAGCGTCACGACGAGTTCGCCGCTCTATTCCGATCGCAGCGATTGGAACTGGCAGAAGACCTTCACCGGACGCGCCGCCCTGCTGTGGCAGCCGACCGCGGATTTCAGCGCGCAGCTGGCGGTTCTGCATTCGAACGTGCAGGGCGACGGCGGACCCGTCGTTAACCAAAGCTTCGGCGGTGGGGTCAACGGGATCGATCCGGCCGCGACGCTGCCCCGGGGCGGAAATTATCAGGAATTCACGCAGATCGATCAGCCGTTCTCGCGCTACACGAATCTGACCAGCCTCGATCTGTCCTATGACGTCGGTTTCGCGACCTTGGCCTCGACGAGTTCGTACTACACGACTTCCGGGTCGGCGCTACAGGACGACACCTACGCGCTCGCCGGCATCGATGGCGGCGGCTTCACGCCGTACTACGCCGGACTGCCCACCAATCCACGCTTCGTCTACGACCAGTTGTTCACCGATCAGGCGCACAGCTTCACCGAGGAAGTGCGGCTGGTTTCCAAAGCGGGACCCGAGAACAAGTTCGACTACGTGCTCGGCGTGTTCTACGAGAAGCAGACGCGTGAAGGCGCCTGGACCATCGCGATCCCGGGTTCGCCCGAATATGCGGCCGCCCTGGGGCAAACGATCCTGGTCGGACCGAACGACGTCAATTTCCAGCAGATCGATACCCAGAATTTTCAGGACAAGTCGGTGTTCGGCGAGCTGACCTACCATGTCACCCAGGACGTGCAGGTCACGGGCGGCGTGCGCCACTTCTCGCAGGATTTCACCGACGCGCAGTCCTATGTCGATTACACCTTCCCGACCGACCTGCCGGCGACACCGCACGACTCGCCCGCCTCCAAGACCGTCGGCAAGATCGATGCCTCATGGGAGTACGAGAAACATCAATTCGTCTATGCGCTCTGGTCCCAAGGCTTCCGCCGCGGCGGCGCGAACTCCGTGCCCCTCTCCGGGCCCTTCCAGGAGAGCCCGCTGTTGCAGAGCTACAAGCCCGACAGCACGAACAACTACGAGGCGGGTTTCAAGGGTCGTTTCGAGAACGGCGTCAGCTACAGCGCAGACGTGTTCTATATCAACTGGAGCGATCCGCAGATCTCGTCCAGCCTGCCCTCGGGCAATCTCGCGGTCTACAACGCGAACTCCGCGGTGTCGAAGGGCCTGGAA
>Ga0116231_10008269_pt1 | contig 18354 bp, 17 predicted proteins | sample S1TSphgellanicum_2_FD_89695 | JGI IMG/M metagenome (GOLD analysis project Ga0116231, IMG submission 89695) | Host-associated microbial communities from peat moss isolated from Minnesota, USA - S1T2_Fd - Sphagnum magellanicum MG | ecosystem: Host-associated > Plants > Peat moss > Unclassified...
TATGCACACACACAAGGTGGCAGTTACAAACCTAAGGTGAAATAATTTGATGTTGGTGATTTTGTGTATTTCCAACAACAACCCAATGATACTCTAGACACTTCTTTCGATCACACTATCTTGAGGATTAGGGCGATCAGGCCTTCAAGTGTGTTGGAGTTGCAAGGAGCTGACAGACGCATAATTCAAGATCATTCCAAAAATTGTGAGCCCTACCACCTGTCGAACTTGGATCCTACCATCATCACATCGATTTGGATTCCTCCACTTGATTATCCATGTTAGGTATGTCAGAGGACAAATGATGCTAATCAAATGTTGTTTTGCGATAATTGTAATGGTGGATACCATCTCTTTTGCTTCAAGCTGAAGCTCACTCAAATTCCCGCCAGCAATTGGTATTGTTCATCATGTTCTTTTACAGCACCTTGATTCCTACTCAGACCATGCCACGTTTTTCCTAGTTCAGGTCTAGGGGGGGGATACATTATAATTTCATTTCAACCTCCTTTTGTGCATTGTATATATATATGTGCATGCATATCTTTTTGGTTGATTAGTTTATACCTTTGACTAGCTTTAGTCTTTTTGTTTAGTAAAGTTTGCTACGGATTTACACCCTTACGACACCATACGTCACGACACTACACATCACGACACATTGATTACTTTGGTTGTTATGTAATGTAAGTCCATGTTGGCAAGGAATTACTATGTAGACGTTGAGTTCTGCCTTTGGTGCTCACACGATGACAATAAGGACTTAGCATTTACATAACACAACAATTTAAAAGGTTCTAATTCATAGTATTCACACTAACATCTTATTAGGTCTTGTGCAATGTCCTATCTTTTTATTTAACATAATCAATTAAATGTGCATTTATGAGTTGCTTTGTTCCAACCTATCCATTGGCCTTATTCATCAATTGTTGATAATTTTTTTTTCAATTTTTGTTTTGCTAAAACTATTCACAATGCAAGGGTCATTACATTTATGAACTCTACGCTGTGACAAAATATCTTTATACTTTTTTGAACCTCGCATGGCTACGCACTACCAATGATTTCATATCATGTAGATGAAATACACATGTCGATGGATAGGGGAAAAAATGAAATAACAATAAAATGGAGTTAATTATTAAAAAAGGTAAAAAATAGTCGTTAAAAAAGTTATGAAAAAAGGGAAGTAATTATTAAGAAAGAAATGTCATAGTTAAGCTTTAAAATGAAGCAATTATTTATGGAATTGTTTTTGGTCTAGTCTTTGGACGACCTTATGAAGGATTCCAAAAAATCCCACATATAGCAATTCCAATCAGTTGTCACTGGAATTTATTATTTCACCTTTTTCCTTTATGCTTCCTTCTTGCCTCAATATTCTTTGACATGTTCAATGTTTGTGGTGGTGAATTGGATTGTGGTTGTGTAGTTTGAGAAACTTTGATGTTGTTTTCTTAGTTTTGTATTTTCCTACTTTTCTTTCTAACAATTTGTAGTCTATGATTAGAAATGGCAACATTTTATGCTGAAAGTAAGGTTAATCTTATGATCTTAATTGATGATTCTGGGAACGAAAAAGTCACAAAAAAATGTTTATTATATATGTTTGGTTTTCAATGTGGTTCTATTCATGTCTCTAAAGATGATGCTTACGATGACAATAATGTTGTCAAAAATTCAATATACCAAGAGTTTGTTTCAAATTTTAATGTAGTCCATTGGGATGTCAAGGTAAGGAGGTATGGGATTGTTGGCGACAACTAGATACAATGTTTTCAAGGCACAATCCTCACCCCAGGGACTACTGCATTTGTGGTGAATGTGGCTTCCAAGGCTTTCATTGTGAAGCAAGATTTGTTGGACAAGGAGGATACCTTAGTTTCATCTTCTCATTTCCTTTCATCAACCTTTATTGAACTCAACAACTCTTTTGATGAGGATGTCTCCCCACCTATGAGTTTTAACATGAATGTTTATGGTTTATTTTCGGCCTTGATTTCAAATGTGTACCCTATGGAGGACATGCTTTCAAATCTGAATATGGTTCATGTTTGGAGCGTTGAAAATGTAATAGATTGTTTGAAAGTAATGTCTGTTGTACCACATTTGTCAAACAAGTTGAGGTCATTAGACTACAACAAGATCAAAGTCCAATATGTTTCCTTTCTACCCATCACATTCAATGATAACATCATCATTGAACTACCACCCATCTGTCTTCCAACTAGCCATTCTGGACAAATGCAAAGCATGGATCACAAGTACAATGGTCATGTTTAGTGCAAGGTGAAAACCTCCAACATCAAAAATAGTTTTGGTTTGGGATTTAGAAGCAATAAGTGCTTGGGGCACTTGCATTGCGATAATGATTCTTGTGAGCATTTTTTTCGCTTTGTTGTCTAAAACAAAGGAAGTTGGATTGGTGATTCTACCCAAATTCCACTAGTTGGTCAGTTTGCATCACGACTTCCTATTTGTACAATTGTGTGCAAGTTTTGTGTTGCAAGTCCTTTGTGTGTGAATACATGCCCCTGTTGGATGTGCTATGTTATCCATAAACTTCAATCCCTTTCAAGAGTTGTGATTCACCTTGGCACACATGAACACCTTATTGTAAAAGGTATGTGCAAGGAATCTTTGGAAGAAATCAAAGTTTTGGTAAAAGGTTAGGTTTCTCATACCCCTAATGCTAAATTTTTTACAATCGCCTTGAATGCAAGTAAAACCTTCTTGGCACATCATTTGTTCAATGAGAATGGTGAAGGACCTATGGAAATTCTTCAAGGTGAAAAACTTGCCAAGGTGATGGACAAGTTCCAGCCCTTGTGTTCTCCCAACATTCAGAACCTCATTATATCCTTTAAGCATAATGCTAGTACTAGAGGCCCCATGGATAACCCACTTCTCCTTAAGTCAAAGAGTCCTTATGAGTACATCCAAAATAGTTGTTTCCTTGGACAAATGGCTAGGCAAAAGGTGTTTATGTTTAAAATGTCGTTTTATGGGCCAACAAGTGGGGTTGATTTGGTGAGGTGCATGCAACCTAATGGTGATTTGTAGAATTGTTGGTTGATGTTTGATCATGTCAAGCATGTTCAAGAATGGACCACCATGGCTTGTCATGTTTAAGACCTGTTGTATTACAAAGTGCTCACCATTGCAATTTGTGACATGCAATTTGAATCCACAAAAGTTCAATGTGTCATGTGGACAAAAATGAACCACGTGATGTTCAGGTTTGGTTTTGCAAACCCCAATTTCAAATGGTTCATGGCAAATAGTGCACAGGTCAATTGGAATGTTGTCTATATCATGTTCAATTCTAGAGATGTTTCTATGAAGATGGTTGACAAGGAACAAACTTGCTTGTTCCATTGGACTCAGTCACTTGATAGACACGCAAAATAGTTGATTGCATTAGAGTTACAAGAATGACACAAGGCCTTATGTTTCAAATACAAGAACGTAACATCTTTGGAAGAAGCAGATGTTCAATATGCTACAATTTGGTCTTAGTGGTATTCTTTAAGGGTTACTTCCGAAAGTGCAATTCATAAGTTCAATAATTGGTTGGGTTTCTAGGACTTTCGTGTGAGACAATGAAGGGGGGTTCATGCTACATGTGAAACACCTTGACTTTCTACGTGAAGTTATTTAATCATTCTCATGATTCCAATATATGATTTGTCTTCCTTTGAAAATGCTTACAAAAGTTCAACCCGAAGGAACTTGCCAACGTGTTGACTTGTAACTTGTCTGAAATAGTCCATAATATTTGGTTGCAATAATTTGGGAAAAGTGTTAGATGCCTTTTCGTTGCGACTTTTAATGATTATGTTAGGGTGTTCAGACAAAGTGCATCTTACTAGGTATATTTGAATGGTGGAATATGTGGAGAGGGTCTTGGTAGGGATGAATTGAAACTGTGGCGAACAAGCCAATTTGGTGACCCATCGCAAATGGCCAATTTCCTCACTAAACACATTAGCGGGTCCTCCTTCACTATTAGGATACCTCATTTGGAGGGTCAAAAAGTTTTTGGATCCACAAAACAGAAGGTTGACATAACCATAAGGTTGGAGAGCAATTCACATGGGCATGATTGTGTGAATTTCTCTCAACCGAAAGTGAATGCAACGTCAAGTTGCTTCAATGGTTCAAATGTTGATGCTGGCAAGTCTAGTGGGATTATTAGGGATGAGGCATTTGTTTTGATTTTTCAAGGATTGAAAGTTCAAGAACGTGTGTGTGGGGATGGTGTGTGTAGAATTGAAATGTGCCCACCATCATTGAATATTCATTGCTTTGCAATTCAAAAAGGCTTGATGAAACATTGTGATGCCATAATCATTGCCAAAAAAACAATTCGTGCCATACCTAATCCATGTTATGATGGTTTGTGGTTTGATTTGAAAGGGTTTACGCCAATTTGTCACAAGTTTTGGTTCTGTGAAAATGATTTGATTCATTGTGTTGGAGGAATTGGAAGAAAATATTGTGTTGATAGGCCACTTGTCCCATCAATGTGGCCAATGTAAGTAGGGACCGACTTAATTCAATTTGAGGTGACAACTTTGGAAGAGGTAGGATTTGTTTTGTGTGAAGTGCGCAAATCTACTCTTCAGACCTTTTTTGTGGATGAGAATACAATACCCATTAATACATAATGGAATCCAACCCCAATAATGAATTCATTAGGTTTTTTGATGAATTAGGTGGATTTTGATCCTAGTGAATTCTTAGCAAATTTGTCAATTGTTTAGTGATTAGCGATGGGTTAATATGGACAAGTAAATTCACTAGTAAATTCACCATCATATAAACAATTAGGAAAATTTGAATATATTAATTATTTAATTCAGATTATTTAATATTCATGGTTTAATCTAGATTATTCAATATTAATTATGTAATTCAGATTATTTAGTATTAATTATTTAATCTAGATTACTTTATTTAATTATTTAATCAAAATTATCTAAAATATTATTTCATACTAATTATCTCTTTCGGTTTTTATTGAATTATTTAATTAAAATTATTTAATTATTTGGTTTTTCTTTTAATTTAAATTTTCAAGAAGGTTCAAGCCTACCTACCTCAATATAAAACTAGCACGTATTTGCTTGTGTAAGTAAGCAAATAGGTAAGAAAGGAAAAATGTAGATGGAATGAGTAGCCAAAAAATTATTTCATTTACTTTGCAATTTTCATTTAAAGTCAAGCGATTTTTTACTCATCCAAAGTTGGCTTATGCATTTCAATGTGATAAGATAAGGCAAGACATGTTGTTTATATAGTTTGTGAGATGAGATTCAAAGATAAAACATATTAGTTAAACCTTTTACTTGCACTTTAGTTTTAAATTGAAATGCAATTAAACATTTTCTAAAAACCAACTTTAATTAGTAATATCTTTCCCGTATTATGCCAAATGAAAGAAAGATTAAAAATATGATTTTTTGGTATTATATAATACATTTTAATTATGAAATTTAATACAAATAGTTTATAAAATATGATGTATCAACAAATAATAACGTTATTTTCAAAACCATTTAATGTTTAGTGTATTTTTAAAAAGCAATACATTAAATATGGTATATTAAATACATACATGTTAAAAAAATTTATTATAATATGAGTTTGATTATATAATTATAAATTGTAAATAATTTTAATAGTATATTCATTATATTCACAAATATTTCTATTACTACAGTATGTAACAAATAAATATTGTCATATATTATATATATAAGTGATCTTATATGATTAAAATATTGGATCAAAAAACTTATATTTCCATGGATGAATATTATGTTATCCAATTTTATCAAATGAAGCCCACAATAAAATATTATTTAATGAAAACATTTATGTGTAATATGTACATAATTTTATATGTTATGTATTTTATATCTTTTAAAAATATGCTATATTATGTAATATTTACTATATATTTCTATATTAAAAAATATTGGATTTTGAAATTATTTGTTGTAAACATTTTTAGCATTTTATTAAATAAAGGTAGAAAATAAACTCTAACTTATTTTTCAGAATTAAAATGCAATTTTATTTCAGTAATATATATTTTGGATTTATAACTAATAATATTTGTACATCAATTAACAATAAATTATATCATTAATTGATATAATAAATACATTGAAATAAATTTATATAAAAATTTGCTACATTAATTTTCAATATTAAGAAATTAGGTGAATCATACTATTATAAATAATATGTTAATCAATACTACAAGTTAATAGAATAATATATTATTTATTGTAATTTATTACTTATTTATTTCATTAAATTATTTAATATCATCCAATAAAGTAAAGTACATTACAAAATTTTACTTTAATTATATATATATATACATAAACACATATGATTAAAATTGGACTTTCATCTTTTTATTTCTATTTTAAAAATTACATTGTTCGGAGGCTGTTGTTTTGCCACATACTGAAGTTCCTCCACTAGGATATGGATAGATTAACATCATCAATTTTGATCCACCTCCTAGCACAAAGTAGTATGAGGTGACAATTGGAAATTCCCCTAATTGCACTTGTGTTGACTCCATACAAATGATGGCAAGTTCCTTGGGTGGTTGAGGGAAGTGGGTGCATTGCAAACATCTTTATTTTGCAAAATGTGATGTATTATGGCCAAACAGAACCTTTCATTCATTTCTTGACATAGAGTTGGAATGAAATGTAATGCCTAATGATTCATGCTAGGGTGATATTTCTAGAATACTTAGAATGTTGTCGTCGAGTTGTACGACGTGCAATAAAAGGATTTTCATAGAATACATTTAGAGGCAATTAATAGATATGAAATACTTGTATGAAGTGCAAAATTCGTTGGCATTTTTTGGAACACAGGTAATGAATTTAAAATTGTTCTCGTTTCTACAAATGGATCGCCCATTGGGCATTGGTTTCTGTGTTTGTAGATTACCTTAGATAGTATTGATTACATTCTTTTTATACCAAAGCAAGATCATGTTTATCTTTATCATGTGTTGTGCCACTTGTGTCTTGCTAAAGAATGAAAGTATGCATGTTTTGTAATTATGTGACAAATAATCACCTAAACGTTTTGAATGTCCTTTCCAAGTATAATTTTGTACATGGCATCCAACCCACTAACAAACACTAGTATATTATTCAATAAACTTTAGAAAATGAACAAGCCATGGTTTTAGGGATAATTGTTTGCCCAAAATAAGTTCATTTGGAAAGTTTTATTAAACAAGGTTTTTTATGATGAATTTCATCCATTTTGATTTCATCCATGTCCACGTGGCAAAATATTCTACCATGCCATTTTAGATTCTATCTTACGTGGCAAGGAATATTCCAAAAATATGTTGTCCATGTCATCAAAATATTTTAAAGGAGATTCTATCATGTTCACATGTTATGTTCATGGTCGCACATTCACAAGATAATGTTGTTGCTCCAAAGGATTCATGGTGGACAACACACAAGCAAATTGGAATGATGTTAGAATTATTTACGGCTCTAGAGATGCCACTATAAGGATGGTGGACAAAGAATATACATGTTTGTTCCACTGGACTCAATTGTTTGATAGGCATACCAAACAATTGATTAGACCTTAACTGTAGGATCAACATAACGCCCTTTGCTTCGACTACAAAAATTTTAAGTTTTTAAAAGAGGTACACACTCGATATGCAACTATCCATTGTTGGTGGCTTTTGTTGGAAGCTACATCTAAATGTGCTATTCACAAACTTGGTAATTGGCTTGCCTTCTAGCACTTTCATGTTAGATAGTGGTGGGGTGGGTTCATGGCTCATGTAAGGTTTTCCTTTCATATATTATGAACTCAAGGATTTATCTTCTATCTTTTCTATTCCTACACTTTTGGTTTAATCCGTTTTTCTTAGTGTGCATAAGTTTGGCAACGTTGAGTGGGCAAATATGCCAATTTGCAATCTTGCTGAGACTATGCATAACATTTGGTTATAACATTTGGGAAAATGCAACACCTCTTATACACAACCACATGTGACAACTATGTTCAAGCTTTTAAAGAGTCCACTATATATTGACATTATTTGTGAAGAGGTCTTTCTAGGAAAGGTCTTGATAGAAATGAACTCCTTTTGAGGAGGGCCCATTTTTCGAGGGATATTTCCAAGTTTGTGGCAACCATTGCCAATTTTGCTTTTGGATCTTCATTCATGACACCAATTCCTCATCTTAAGGGTGAGGAGGTGTCTGGTTCTACCAAACATAGTGTCGACTTTTTGCCAAAGGCGAGTAACAAGTCGCATAGACCTAACCACGTCAAATTCTCTTGTCCTTATGTGGCTATTCCCACTTGTCATCCCAACAATGTCAACAATTTGCACATACATGGGTCGCCATGTGTTACACAAAGTATGTTGTGTATACTTTCTCAAGTGGCATAATAATCAATGAGATTACATGTGGGGATGGCCTCTAGCATATTGATTAGTGCCCTCTTAGTTCTATAATGCAATGTTCTACATTGCTAAAAAATACTAATGTGAAGTGCACAAGAAAAATCAATACACATAAGACAACATTTGGGACCCTAGCCCCATGTTATTCTGGTTTTTGGGCCCAATTATGATCTAGGGCTCTTGAGCACCATAAGCATTGGTTCTGTCTAAATGACTAAATAATCATTGTGTGGGTGGGTCTTTGTGAAAATATGTCGTTGCTTGCCTGCATGTTTCGACTTATGGCCTATTCAGGATGGTGTCAACCTTATTTAAAAAGAGGTATCATCTTTGGAAGAAACTAGGTTTATGTTTGATTCTGAACACGGGAAAAATCTTAGAGTTTATTTAAAGGTGAGCCTTCCACTTCAAGCAATTTTTCAGTTCCTTCAACCTTCACTCCAAATGTAATTAGACCTATAGATGCAAGTAGTTGGCCCGCATCTCATTGTGGCAAGAAGGTGAGAAGGCCTTCAATGTTTAAATAAACACAACATCACATCAACAATTGGGATGTTGGTAAATTGTTTAGTCCTTCAACTAGTTTATCCCCTGTAGATGTCCATCCCCTTGGGTATGGACAAATCTATAGCATATTATGTGGCCATAAACATTTCGATGTGACAATTGGAAATCACCCATGTTGCTCTTGCATATCTTTCACTGTCATGTCAACAACTTTTTTGGGCGAGCATGGAACATGGGTGTAATGTAAACACATGTATCCACTACAACAAAAGGTGTCCCTATACACCAAGTGATTTCACTTGATTTTGAGTGTATTCATTAGTTTTAATAAATGGGGACTAATTGGAAAGTAATGAATAAGGACTAATGAATTACACCCACATTTTGTAGTAGTGATCATACCCTACAAAACATAATGTAGTGTGGTTAGTCTGAAAAGTTCATTCATTATCCCACATGGAATTGGAACGAGGTTTTACAATTGTTGGCACATGCTAAAGCATTTGAGAGCCAATGAAATTATAACAAAACTACATTTATGTCAGGTTTTGGAATGCATATTTCATTTTCACTATTCACAATCCAATATGCTAATGTTGATAGAAAACTTCCAATGATGATGTAGGAAAAATTAATTTCATGGTGCAATGAATATCATTTCTGGAATATGTTATATTTTTAACATCCTTGGATGGGCTAATCATTTCTGGGTCATGGTTTGCTTGAGAGGGCCAAAAATATTATTTCGCAAATTTTTTTGGAATAAAATACCATGTAAAGCAATGTTAGGTGTATGATAATAAAAATTTAAATTTACAATCTTGTAATATGGAACAAGCACATCACAAAAATGTTCAAATATTTTCATGCATATGAATATATTTAGTATTTTGGTAAGCACCAAATGTTGTCCTACAAAGGAAATACCTCTTACATGTGTATAATTGTTGTAATACAACCATTCTGTTATGAAAAAAATTTGTAATTTTATATGTATACACAATATGCATTTTTTGACTACTTTATTGGCCCAATTACATATATTGATGAAACCCTAGGATGATAAGAATGTGTTGAAATTTTACATTTTTTGTCCACATAGCAAAATACCTTGATTTTTGTGTGAATGTGGGGGGGGGGGGATCAACTCCTAATGTATTTAATATGATGTATTTTAGTGCCCTATATATTTTTAAGTTTGAAAGTAATCCTCTTAAAATTCTAGTCATATGGTTTATAAAGGGGTTTCATACTTTCAAAGTATCCATAAAATATGACTTCTTTTTATAAAATACCAATAATTTCCATATATTTGAACCCAAAGTGGGTACAATAGTGCTTCATGTCATATGGTTCTAATGTTTGAAAATCTTGACACATAAAAAATTGTGCAATTCATATGTTTAAGTGGGAAGGTTGATGGATGTGTAAAATTTTTCTGGCATTTGAAAATATTGAAAGATTGTAATACCTTATAAAAAATTGTCCACCCAAGCAAATCATGACCCTTTTGTTTTGATGATTATTTCTAATGTGGTTTGCAATCTTTGAAAGCCCCAATTGAACCACCATTTTCATCCACAAATACTTCCCAAAAAAATTAGTTTGTGTTTTGAAATTGGACCTCATGTGGCAAAATATTTTGCACATCAGCAAGGAATATTTTGCCACATCACAAAAAGTGAATCCATGTGGCACGAAAATATTCGATGATGTGGCATGGAATTTGTTATAAATATTTCTTGTTGTTTATTTGAGCCCATTCATCCGCTCACCGCTCGCTTGTTCATCGCTCGTCATTCGATGTTCGCCCATTAACATCATTGTTTGTGTTTTATGCCTTTTCATAATGTTATAAAATTTGGGATGTACTTACCATATCAAATAAACCATATATGTTGTTCCTTCATGAATTATATATATATATATATATATATATATATATATATAATTATTTTATTATCTATCAAAAGTTTATCTTGGCTAATACATTTTTTTAAAAAATTAAACAATTCAAATGATGTGATATTAATGTGTGACCTACCATGCATGTAGATACAATTGTTTTGGAACTTGAATATTTTAATTATGATAATGTTAAGCCTTTCAAAATAAATTTCCCTTATAATAAGTTTAAAAGGTTTAGAATCTGTTTTTTTAAATGTATGTAAAATGTAGTTTATATTTGGGACATGGTAAAACATGACACACCATATGTTTGGATTTCATAAATTGTTCCCCATGAATGCAGAAAAAACTACTTTTTACAATTTGAAAAATATCATAGTTTTTGCAAAATAAATTGAAAATAGATTTTTAAAATAATAATCTACTTCTTAAACTTTTAAAAAATTCTCCATATCACATTTGATACACTCTACTTTCTAATCTACTTGTTACACAATTCTATTATTTTGCCTTTGAGGACTACTTTTTTGGCCTACTTTAGTGTGTTTTCACTCATACAGCTAGAATTTATAGTTGCTAATAAGGATTCATAGTCAATGGTTCTTAGTGGATTTTCTTTTATAACAACTTCTATCTCCATTTCATCACCCTGTAACATTGCCACTATTCTAGCCATGGATGGTCTCTTTGAGGCTGTGGATTGCACACATAAAAGCCCAATGTTTATGACATGTATTATGTCCTTTTCATGGTTGTGGGTATTCAATTTTGGGTCCATTATCTCCAAAAGCTTGGCCTCTTCATATAATTTCCAAACCTGTTCATGATGAAAATACCAACATATAATACATATTTGAGGAATGGTAATCTATGGATCATTATTGACACTTGAAATTATAAAATTTGAAACACATGTAATGTTCATAACTAGAGAAGAATGTTGTCCAATTCATGCAAAATGAAAGTTACAACCAAGTGATCATTCAAGATTCTCACGGATTGGTTCATGTAGTTAGACTTCAATATTATATATTCACCATATTACTACATTATTATGTAACTTCCATTTTGAATTCCATGTTATTTGTTCATCTTGATGTAGTTTACAAGTTTGACATATGTTTCCACAATCTTAAATATTGTTGAATCTTGTACATTGCCACAATGACTCCATTTGTTAAAAGAATAATGTTATGAGATTGCTTACCCATTCAAGAAGATATGCTTGATCTTCATTTAAGTTGGGCTCAATATTCTTCCTTCCACTCACAATCTCTAGTACTAGAACCCCAAAGCTGAACACATCAACCTTCTCACTTAATTGGCCACGAGAAGCATATTCTGGTGCCATATAACCCCTGCATGCAATTGAAAAATGTCAAGTTCATGAATCAATTTGTGTTTAGAACTTGGTTTTACATTCCAAAAAAATTCATGAAAAGGTCTACGCATTTATTTTAAATTAGAAGTTGGCTTACCAAACCACGAAAGGAAAACAATATATTATTTTGATCATGATGTCTTTGCATAAGTATTATTTTTGACAAATGGGAATCTACAAATTATGTAACAATTTATGGACATATATTGAATCTATTTTAAATAATTCAGGTTCAATCATATACTGATTTATCCATGTCGTGTACAAAATTTGTGGTCAATATAAACAAAACCAGATGGTACACTCCATATGAAATGTATGACATGTGCAAATACTACTTACATAGTCCCAGCAATGTGAAAAGTACTAATATGGGTGCTCGTGTCTGGAAAAAGTCGAGCCAACCCAAAATCGGCAATCTTGGCATTAAAATGTTTGTCCAACAAAATATTGGGTGCTTTGATATCTCGATGTATAATGCGAGGTTGAGCATCTTCATGAAGATAGGTGAGGCCACGAGCAACTCCCAAACATATGTTTTTTCGCATTGGCCAATCCACATTGTGTCCTCCTTTGTTTTCTATTTTGGAAGGAGAAAAACCTCAAAAATTATATCACTCATTTTAAAGCCTCAAAAATAAAAATAAATTAAGATATTAAATTAATAGTTATTGAATTACAACATGCAAATAATATGTTGATTTGCATAGATGTATTTTAGATAGTGACAAATCATCTTGGGAAAATTATATATAGATATGAAATTAAAAGAACCTTTAAAGATCCGAATAAATTTTTGCAAGTCCTGTCCATTTTCAACATAATTTGACATTTATTTTCTTACTCCATTTTAATTATGTTATAGGTCAAAGCATTTACCGAAAATAGTTTCTGCCAAATTGTTGTTGTCTACAAATTCATACACAAGGAGTCTTTTGTTTACACCTCCTCCACCCATGAGACAACAACCCTTGAGTTTAACAAGATTCTTGTGTTTCACATTTGTAATGAGCACAACTTCATTAAGGAATTCATCAATGCTTTGTTGTGAATTTGTTAATAAATGTTTCACAGCAATTTCACTCCCATCTTGTAGTATTCCCTGCAAGGTCAAAAAATATGAAATTAGTTTTTAATAACCATTCAGAATTCAAAGTGACTAGTGCATCAATATAGAGCCAAAAACATCAATGAAAGAATAGTGTACACATACCTTATAAACAACTCCAAAGGATCCTTGGCCTATTTTTCTGTCAGGGTGGAAATCTTGAGTGGCTATTTTGATATCATTATATGCATACAATGTGGGTTGCACATCTTGTTTTGCAAATTCTGAATCCAATACATACAACTTTAATACAAGTTTCATGATTACTTTAAATATTTTTCATAAACATATTAGATCAAATAGAAATTAAAAAAACCTTAAATTAGTTGTATATTTCTAGCCCATAATGTAATAATTGAACATGCAAAAAGAAACATTTAGTCTACTGATAAACTTGACTAAATTTATTTTTTCATGTTGTGAGCCCATGAATATGAAAAAATATTCAACAATATCAATTGAAATAATCTAAATCATTTCATGTTACCTTCTTGGATTTGAAGTAGCAAAGAATATTTTTCCTTTCGCGCTGACCAATATAAAAAGAATACAACCATTGCTATCAAAAAAACTACCGCTGTCACTGGCACTATAATTTCTATCACAATTGTATTTGGGTCCTTGCCTGAAGGACAAATTCATAAACCATGTGTTAATGACCAATTCATGATGAATTGTAACTGGTTAAATCACAATATAGTATAAGACCTATATTAATTAATTAATAAGGTGCCATATTTTTACTTCATAATCAAGTAGAAAATTTGATCCGTAAGTAACCCCAAGTCTATCTAAACAAGAAGGAACAACACACACATTGTTTTTCAAAAGATTGAAATATGGATAGATCAAGTAAAAAAACTTGCTTTTTGGTGGTGGTGGGGTACTATTGCAAAAGTAATAGATTTCAGCATCAGTCAACCCTGACATGCCATTTTTCCAAATGTTGTCACAACAGGGGTTGTCTTCAAGCCTGTCAATATGCTCCATTTGTTCAGTTGTGACAAAATTTGGTAACACATTTGTTCCATAGTGGGACTATAAAAGTTTGAAATAATGTATGTGATTAATAATGTATGCAGTTAAGTACTGAACATATATAATAGTTGGATATCTTTCAATGAAATGAAAAGTAAGCTGCATATTGCAAAATGGAACTCACATGATAGAAAGTCTACTAGAGACCAAATTTGAGATATTGGAATATAATAAAAAACTTGTGAAATCTGGTCCCATATTGTTCCCTGTGAGGTTGATTAAATTCAATGGCCCACTTATATTGATGTTCCTCAAATCAAGGTATCCAGTGATGTTGTTTTGGTCAAGCCTTCTGCAAATGCAATTCAAATTCACATATTGAATTAAATTAGTTAAATATATATTTTACATGTATTATTACATATAACATTGGAAATTATGAACAATTTCAAAAAAGGTTCATACACATATTATACAAATATATTCTTAATATCCTTTTGGTCATAAACATGGTAAACTTGGATGGAATTATTTATTTTGAATTAAAAATACATGGAATATAAATGATATCAAAACAAAATTGTAATATCCATTGTACATGTCAACACAATTAGTTGATTTTATGGTTAAGTGCCCATTGACATGATATGAACTTTCATTAACCATAATGCAACATCTTAAAAGGGACTATGATAGTGCTCACAAGGTTTGTAATGATGGGAGCCTGTCAAGAAGAAAACCAAGTTCAATAAAACCATTGTGTAACACATTTGCCAACAACTGTGGAGATATGTTTGCCAACCCTCTGCATACCAAGTCATAATTAACATAAAGATCTTGTAGTCTTTTCCCCACTTTTCTTTTCATGATGAATAATATAATAGTTGGTATTTAAAAACATTCACATGTAGTTTCTTTTAAATGATATACACATTTGAAATTTTCACGTTTGTCCAACTTTCCATAATGGTATAAGGGGACTCTTGTACTTGCTTATGTTGAAAACAAATATTGCATACTATTATATTTGTAAATATTGTAAACCCTCAGCTTTTAGTTTTGAATGAGATATTGACAATACATAAAATGCATATATACATTTTTAGGAGCAATGAAACCACATGTTTGATTGATAATTTTATTTGACATCCTCCACTATTTGCAAAGGAACATGACAAAACAATTTATTTATTATAATAAATAAATAAATAAGAATCTCAATTTGAAATTGGTATCAAAACTTGATGTGGATACTCACAACGTTTTTAGATGTGTGAAGTTTGAAAGCCAAGGTTGGGAAAATGTAGTTGGATCAAAAAGGTTATTGCTCAAATCCCTGCATGTTGCAAATAATCATTTAATGGTTTGCTTGAAAAACCTTGAAATAGTTTAGTGAGACTTAAACCATAATGAAAAGACAATTTTTGAATCTTACCCCATGTCATAATTGAAAGAACTTATAAGATAATCAATTACATACATTAAACATGTGTTCGTTAACTCTTGTTTTAATCTTATTCTAAATGAATTGAATCTTGTAGTTCTTATGGTCAAAAGCAAGGACTATTCAACAAACCTATGTATCCCACATGCATTAAACTTTCCCAAACTACCTAGGGGCTTAGAGTAAGGACTTCTGTAACCATTGTAAACCATTCAAACTTTTATCATAGAAAAGTGAAATTTTTATTGTAATTTAACAATTACAACCATAGTGTAAAAAGATAGGTCTCGAATGTGCAAATATAACTTTTTAAAACATCAAATTAAGTTATAGTGGAAGTCTCTTAGGTCATTAAAAATAAACTTGCAAAGTTCATTTGAGTCTTTTAGGATACCATTTTGATGCCTTTTTCATATAACTAACACATAATTTTAGAAATTTGGATGGATTTTTAACATTTTAATGTCTAACACGACATTGCTTTTGAAGTCTTCTAAAGGTTCAAAATTTTCTATCATTTATACTTGTTTTAATAACTTTATTGGGTTTAGTGTTAAAGTGCCATAAGTTTGTTGAAGTTCAAAGAGGTAAGAGAAAGGAAGCTCACAAATGTTGCAATGAATTTGAGAAGATGTTCACATCAGGGAAAGCACCGGTGAAAGAATTGAATGACAAATCCAGAATACCAAGAGGAGATGTTGAATTGAAAATTGAATCGATCGACACATTCCCGCTCAAGTTGTTGAAACTAAAATTCCTGAACAATTTCCCCACACATTATAAGTTTGATAATTTAAGTATCCTTAAGGCCATTCAATTGGTTACAAATTATACAACAAACATCATATTTTGGAATGTTGAAGTTTTCAATGTTCACAACAGTCAATGTAAAAATTAGTGTCGTCTAAAATTAACACAACCAACGTTGCATGATCAAAGATCATTCAATTTAAGTAAAGTACAAACTCCAAATATGAACCAAGTAAACCAATTGTCATGTTGACTTTGGTTGACAATGCACTCACGATACTAAAAGATTGTATGCACTTTGAAGATTGGGTAGTCCTCCACTTAACAAATTCTCTTGCAATGTCCTACATCATAGGAAAACAAGCTATGAGATTCACTAGCTTAATAAGATGGCGAATTCATATGATTGAAAAAAATTGGGCATCAACAAGGACCCTTCCACCATGACATGTACAGGACACCAAAGTGTGTTTCAATTCCTACAATACCCATTTATCCCCTAACGTAATTTGACCATTCCTTTTCTTGCGAGACATTTTCCTATGACAAATATTGTCTTGAAATTGAGAAAGTTCATTTACTCAAATGTTCATGATGGCTTTGATTGAGAGATGAGATTCTTAGGTACATTTTGGATGCACATGAAAATCATAAAATCATTAGGCCCTAAAGATAAGATTATACATTGCCACTCACAATGTCATTAGACTTGTCAGATTATCAAAACCAAGATTGTAACTATTGGTCGATGAAATTGGAATTGTTCCATTGAGACAATTGTTGTGCAACTCCAATGTTTCTAACCCACTTATATTTCCCAGTTGTGGAGGGATTGACCCAGTCAATTCATTGCCACTGAAATCTCTGATAAAATAAAAAGAAATTGTTAGGACAACAAACCATGTAAAGCCCATTAACTAAAAATACCAACATATTGTGGGTTTCAGCTCATATCCTACACAAATTGTGAATAATTGGCCTTCATTATCATCAAATGATCTCTCAAAAAAGGGGAGGAAGGCAAAAGAAATTGAAGTCTAAGAAAATGGGCACTTCTATTGAACATCATTAGCTCCTTATAAAACAACTAATAACATTATTTTTAGTGAAGGATGCAAGATTTTGAATTTGAAATCAATTTGTTGCTTCAACTAGGCTCTGGAGTCAACGGGGAAAAAAATGGAAGGATTATGATCTTTGCAATACAAGGAATATGTCTCCATTGTTTAGACAAGTGAAGTTTAGACCATAACGTATACTTGGCAAATTGTATTTGATTTCCTCTTTTTTTGAAACACTTTAATCTACCATGGAACATATATCATTGCTTGTAACCATGTTCATTTAGACTTAGGAAGATTACCAATCAAAGTCAAATGTATTGGATGTTTTCTTGAAATCATACTTACAGTTGTCCCAACTCTTGCAAATATCCCAATGTGATAGGAATGCTCCCATTAAAAGCGTTATCATGTAGATCCCTGCCATCTTATTGCAACACTGGTGGTGAGTCTTTAGATTAAGTAGATTTCTCTCACTGCATGCAGGAGAAAAACTCATGGTTACTTCTATGAATATGAATTGTAGTTGTAAACATAACTTGCTTGGGAATTTTGCAATTTTCCATGGGTACAATGGTTCTTACAAGAGTTCCAGTTGTGCACTACTTCCCAACTCCTCTGGAATGGGACCTCCAAGGTTCGGATTCCCTACCAGGATTCTGCAAACAACACAACAATGTGCAAATTTATTCAACCACCTTGTGATTTCAGGAAAATGCCACTTTAAAA
>Ga0116231_10008270_pt1 | contig 18354 bp, 10 predicted proteins | sample S1TSphgellanicum_2_FD_89695 | JGI IMG/M metagenome (GOLD analysis project Ga0116231, IMG submission 89695) | Host-associated microbial communities from peat moss isolated from Minnesota, USA - S1T2_Fd - Sphagnum magellanicum MG | ecosystem: Host-associated > Plants > Peat moss > Unclassified...
AGTTACTATACTCTATAATGAATCTAAACACAAAGTCCTTGCCTTGCCAGCAAAGTCAAGTTACAGACAGGGAAGACTTCTGCTAATGTCATTGCTTGATGAGGCTGGAACTTCAAGCTCTCCACAAATTTGTCCAAATTTGCAGCCAGTTCTTCTGCAATGATTTTAGACATGTAGCGGTTGTGAGGAATCATGGGAAAGATTTCTGGTGTTTTTTTTTTGGTCGAGATCAAGCCAAAGTGATGATCATCCAGATTCCATAAGAAGATTTAGCCAATTTGACTATAAACAAGATACTTCATCTAAAATGTATTGTACAGGCCATTGAATAGGAAAATATTAAATTGGCCAAAGGTCTTAAAATGCCAGCAATACTTTTGTACTGCTACATTCTTTTTTACCCTGTCTGCCCTTGGTCCAATTCATATTTTGCCCCAAAGAATAATAAACCCCAAAGGGGTGGGCTATTAGGAATAATGGCCCTGCAAGGCAAAGCCAAGCACAGGCTCAATTTGCATAATGCACACATTTACACAATGTAAAAAAAGTCATGTTTTATTTATTTTTAAATCATGTGATACCCATCAGATACTTGTTGGGTACCATGGGAAAAGGTCGACCATTGCCTTTCCTAAAACTGAAATGCCCACCTTAGTGGGAAAAAACATGTATGGACATAGGAGAAGGGTCTATCTTTTAGCGGCCTACCTTAATGAGAAGGTCCGTGAAGAAGACCCTTACGGGATTTGAGGTATTTGTGACTAGGCTGGTAGGTTGAGTGGAAGGGTATCCCAAATTCTAGAAGGATCTCAAGATAGGCCCTTGTCCTCCCATCAACACATTGAAGCTTTTTCTTAGGTATGTAACATGCCCACTCTAGCTAGTGAATAGTGCCTACTCTCTCTGATGATGGAACTTGTTTTGTAAGGAACTGTTCTCCCTTCTATAAGACTCAAGTTCTTATTCTGGGCCACTTTGAAGGCATCCAATAGCATGGATGGTGAACATTGGTCTTTACCCCTACGAAGGGTCTTCAACAAGGCCATTTCGTGGAATTCAGGGTCCGTGCTCAGGTGCCGCCTCAATGCAAACTCCTCATTGAGGGGAACAATGCAGTTCTCAGGTCCTCCTACTACACTCAATAAACTCAATTAAACTCCAAATATGAGAACTTCAAAGGGACCATACAAAAATCTGAGGGTCCTGCGAGTGCATGGTAGTAGGACTTCGGACCTTACAAACATTTCTTAGACCTACAAAGATGGGAACTAAAAAGATGCACCTTACAAAACTAGCGATGATGGTACCTTAAAATGTAAGGTGCTGTGGGCCTGATTTTGTGTATTTATTTGATTCAGTATATCATTTCAATGATAGGAATCCATTTATTATTTATTTATTTATGGATTTCCTGGACACAATTGATTGGAAATTCATGTTAGTTAGGCCAACTTGACATGCGAAAGGCCATGCCCACAACTATAATGAGAGGCTTGTCTTTTGCAAGGAACATCATGTGAATGATTAAGTAAGAAGATGAATGGTAAGTATTTGGAACACCTCCCAAAGGCCAAGAACAAACAAAATAAATCATAGAGATAAGGTTTGAAAATTGGATGATGATGATGAGGCCTTGATATAGGATAAAGGGCTTTGAAGTTGGATGGGAGCAAGTTGCAATACTTATTTTTATTTTATTTTTCTTTCTTAATACGGGAATGGGTTACTTTGTACCATTGTCAATGAATTTGATTGCTTGTCATTTTTGAAAGCACATCTCATTCATGAAAGGCGACACTCATTCCTACTTGGTTGGCACATTTCATGTCATTCTTCTTGTTCTCATCATCATGCATTCTCATCATCATCCCCACAAAACCCAAACATGATTGGAGCATCATCCAACGGTTGAAACATCATCTTGTTGTCAAGGACAAGAATACAATATGACTATTGATGCTTTTGATATTTCAAGTTGAGGTCTTAATTCACAATTACCAAATATATAGGTCCATTGACTTGTTGGGTACATGGTTTTTTTTTTTTTTTTTTAAAATCATATTTGTGATGTAGCTGAACTGGCAATCATCCATAATACCGTTTTAGTGAAATTTGGCAATAAACAGGATATGAAAGTAAGAAAGTTTAAACATTCCTTCACATTTTTGGCTACATGCTAGAACCCAATAGAGAAATCTGGCCAGATTTTTTTTTTAAAAACTGTAGAAATTTGGCAACTAGAAACCCAAAAAAACACATACATTTAGCTATTTTGAAATGTATTAAAGCCAACTTATTAAATTAACTAGAAATGAAAAGTCTAGTTGTGTATGTTACTACATTGTTTCTAATTCACCAGCTAGGTAGTAAACACCTTTCTTTTAAGCAAAAGACATTCAATGTTTGGGAAAGCATATATATCTGTACCATCCGGAATTTTCAATCTAATTAAATTTAGCGTGTAGCACGGAATTCAAAGTTATGATATAGGTGTAAAAGTAATCTTTTATGATATACCTTGATTTTTTGTAAGTGTATGGATATACATTTTCTGTTTCAATAATCTATCCAGCAAATCAAAATTGCGATAATTTAAATTTGACAATTTTCAAGTCTTTCTTTTTGGGGTTGCTTGTACTTATGTAAAAACAATACATGACCATATGAATACCGAATGACAAGTAAATATTAATGTTGGAACTTGGGTACCTAGTGATTTTTTAGGAAAATTCATGTGATCATAATATCTTGCACCACATTGCCACCAAACTTTTGATGGAGCACTATGCTCTCTTTTTCAATTGAGACCCCCATGCTCATCTAGTTTCAATAATTTCAAAAGCAATTGTCTTTCACGCATGCAAGACCTAATTTAGTTGACCGACTCGGTCATTAGTAAGGTATGAACTATGTACTATAAACATATCAAACAAAGACAATTTTTGTTGTTAAACATTATCCAATTAGCAGAATATGGATTTTAATGTACAATATTATACAGATGTCCTTTTTTGGCACAATTTCCTAATAAATACCAAGTATCAACCTTAAGATCAACCAATATTAGTTGATGTCGGCCTTTTTTAGAAAATTGATCAAAGTGATTGCATTGAACTTCCAAACTGACGAAATAGTCATGACAATAATTTCACGAGATGGAGGTGTTGATTTATGACTACCTCAGACAATTTGTTGGCATTATGTTGCAAAAAATATGCACTTGGAAATACCCTTGTGGAAAAATATGAATTATGGGCTAAATGATTAGCAAGTCCTTGTATGTCACATGTGGTCTAGTTCAATTCTACTCATGTCTACTTTGGGCAATTATTGGTGGCTATTGGCTAGATACTAGTAACAATTGGCAATGGAGCGCATTGAACTTTGAAGCTACTTGTTCCAAAGCCTTTGAACCAACCAAGTTATTAGACCTTCTTTTGGAAACTAGTTGGTTCCAACTTGCAAATCAACTATGGACAGAATATTTTGGGCTTTCATCTCCAACAGTTATGTCTCCTATATTGGATGGATTGATAAAATGCAATTCCCTATCATGCCAAAACAAAACAGCCACCCAACACTGGAATCAGATTGATCTGAATCATAGTTTTTCTAATAGGGAAGGATAGAAACTTTTCAGCCACTAGTGGTGGCAATTTAAGCTATTACAAAGCATCATCTTTTGAAAATTGTCCTCAATCTTCTCTTTTGAAGAAAAAATACATTCCCTTGTCGAAATCGAAAATAATGCTTTTGAGGGTAAGATGCAATCAAATCTAGAAATAAAAACTAGATAAAACTATTGCAAGTATAGTACATACTCAATTCTATGTAGATAAATCGAATTTCCCATACCATGATATGCATTGAATCAATGTTACAATTCACTAGTAGACAGCTGCCATCTACATAATACTTACACGTGAACAAAGTATTTCATTTTCTTGATTGATTGATTGGATTGAGGTATTATATACATTGGTTGAGAATTGATTTTATTTGGTTTCATTCCCATTTAAGAAGTACCTTGGACATGCTTTATATCAGCCAAGTGCAAATGGTTATCAATTCGAAAATTTTCCAGTGTTGCTATGAGGGTATTTGATTTGCTTTTGTTAAATCTGAGGATTCACACTCAAGTTATTCTGACTTAAACTCAAGTTGGCACACTTTTGCTAGATTCAAAATTGAAACCGGAACCATGAAAAAAAACTCTTAACATATATTTGAGGTTTTTAAAAATATAAAATAAATTACATAAGTAAGCTGATTTTTGAAAAGTTGACAATTTAAGTTGAACTCTATAGTTAAATATTAATTTCAATTAGTTGTTGAACTTCATATCTATATAGACCTTTTATTTTAATTTGTTATAAAAAAATTACTTAGACAATTTCTAGCATTGAGACATGTGGAGTGTATACATGGAATTGGACTCAGTTTTGAAAGTGGGCCCAAATGTTTTTGAACTTGAAATTTTGCCAAAATCAAAAGGTTTAAAAAATGGAAGAACCAGTCTCAAAACCATGCCTAGAGAACCAAAAAAGGAAAAGTGGGGGGGGAGTTATAAAGTGCCAAAAACCAAGACATGAGGTTCTCTTACAAATGAAGAGCCACAACCACCCAGCACTGATATCTTCTCACCTGTGTGTATCAATAACCATGCTAATATTTTTTATCAAATACTGGAGGATATGGTCAAACAATTTTCTTTTTCTTTTTCTTGTTAAAACAATTTTCAAGGTCTTGTTATCTTCATCCTTGACTTGTCTTCCAAATGCCTCTTCTCATTTGCAACAAGAGTGTTAATAAGGATCCTTCGAACACTCTAGAAGCTCACAGTTGAAAGATTGGTATCTTGGGAACCAAGAATGTAAAATGTTGTACCAAAATATGAAAATAAAGTTGCATGAACTTTCGCCACCATCTTCCACAATCTAGAATTATTCACCATCAGGTAAACGAGCATGATGTTTGCAAAATGTGTCAATTTGTTTAAAAAGACGAGAAATATGCACACCAAAATTGTGAAAGAAGGAAAAATGTAGGGCAAATGCCCTTGCAACACGGCATTACACTCTGTGAACTGAGGACAGACTGGTGTCCAAGGGCTAAAAAGCCCTGCATAAGGGTTTTCATATAGCCTTTTCTGCCTCTTTTTAGTCCCCTGAGAGCATCTCCACAGCAAAAAACTTTAAACAACTCCTTTATGTTAAAATAGAATAGTGTTTGATGATCACTGTCCCCACCCACAAACGTCATAAAAGCCCCTTTAAAGACTCAAAGACCATTTACATCTTTACATCTGGTCCAGTAACAGTCACTGTCCAAATTCATAGTAGAAAAAAGATTTTGAAGGGGTTAAAATGACCACTGCAAAATCAACATCAATACAGGAGCGCAGCAGGATTTACGCTGCAAGATTTAATGAAAAGGGGTGTTTGCAGGCATGCAGTGGAGATGCTCTTACAATTTACAATGGATACTAGACAGGGCCTTCTTGGGTCTTTCTGATCTAACCATTGTTCAAAATCCACATACCCATATATTATGGAGGAAGGCCAGGATTTGAGAAATTACAAAATGCAAATTCTCACCATACCCGCTTGCCCTGTTTAGGGGCGTTTTGCAAAACAAAATGCCTGGTTGCGAGGTGAATATGGGATACCCAATATGGGTCGTTGATTCCAGGAACATCAAATAAATGATATGAGATGTAAAAACAAGTGTTGAATTTAACAAGGAAAGGAAGGGTGGGGGCTTTTGAATGGAACCAACCCAACAACTGGAAAACAGTATTGGTGATGCTTGCAAATTTTCATAGAGCATTAAAACTGAAAACCCATCGCTTAAACAAAGTAATGATGTGGAATTAGACTCTGGGGGTTCTTGAACATAATTTGTTCCTTTGCCCCCTTGTGACCCCCTCTTGGTTTAGGCTTCTGGCTCAGACTTGGGTCCCTTCTCTTTGTACTTTTTCCCCCTTCTCTCAGTGCTTTGTTTAATGAAGTTTACCAGGTTTTCATCAATGATGTCCAAAAATGGGAAGAGCCTTTGGAGTCCCATAGTTTGTGTTAGTGCATATGTGTAAAGAATATTGAGCTTGGCTATGGAAGTAAACCTAAGATTTCCACCACCAAGGAGGGAATCAACGTCTGGAATGGTCATCGTGTCACCTCCTTTCCTTGACATGAGACACTTCTAAGGTTAGCAGGCGATGCGTACATGTCAAGTGAAGGGAAAATATTAAATCTTGTAATGTCAGCAATGACGACATCAACCAGGGTATACACAAAGGTCCTTGTAAATTGACAATGTTGATGCATCAGCAAAAACTTCAAAAAGTAGACAATGATAGGGACGAAAGTATTGTCTCTTCATGCAATATGTGGAAATTATGGTTCATCACAAAAAGATGATAGGTGCCTCCTAGGGTGCAATTGATGCACACATAAAGGTGACCCATAAACAATATGTAATCATAATTTGAAAGAGTTCAAATAAGCTAGAAAAGAAACCATTGGTTGAAACAACAGTATAAAATGTCTACAAACTATATCTATAAGTGGCCCCTACGTACTAAGCTCAAAGGTATGGCTTGTGATTGATATGTAAACCTGGAAGAGTAGAAAGAAAGTTCCAAGTCTTCATGCAGCTAAAAGTCTTCCATAAAGATGTGATGAAAGTCATCAAAATCAAAATGGAAGACTTGAAAATTGATTTTAAAAAAAAGAATTGGAAAACATTGTGCATTTAGTGAAAGAGTTGCTGAGGCTCGTCCAATATGAGAGTATTATATTGTCTAGACATCCAGACCTAAAACCAAGTACCTATGAGGATTCCTTCGAGAGGGCACATGCTAATCCCAAAACCTTAAAGTAGGTCCGGGTCCAATGGCAGCAATAAGATCACATGTACACAATACATGGGATGAAGTACATAGTGCAGCCTTCACATTGGGTATAAATGGGTTTGGACTTTAGACCTGTTAATTTGTATAGAATACAGTGATCTCCACATGGCCCAGGAAAGAAAAGAGAGTTCTTCTCATCAACTGGCCATAATTATTGGCCCAAGTGGTGGCAGTTCAAATAGTCTCTCAATGACTCTCGCCTTATATTGTCAAATTTTGTATGTTTAGGGTGGGGTTGGGAAGACAATTAGCACCCTATTTTGGATGTGATAAACACCGATATAGGCCCAAGTAGGGGATGTGGGTGAACCTGCTAATAGAAATGAAATTGTAGACCAATACTTTGAGGACAATAATGGAAAAAATATTCATTTTGCAAGGTTTCTAAATCCTGAACTAAACAATAACATCCCTGGGGGACCTTTGATGTCCTTCCAACAAGAAACAGACAACATGTTCTTTTTCTGGAAAAAGGAGCCAATGGATGTGGGAATTTTGTTGAAGTCTCACAAAGTCTAATTGGAAGTTGTTTAGAACCTTTAAGTTGGAGACCGGGTCCTTGGCAAGGGAAGGCAGAATACGGCCATCAGGGAGAAGGATTGACTTGGATACAATGTATAATACGCTGAGGTGGGTTGAAAATTTTGACAAGACACATAGTGAAGGGTGCAACAAACAAATGAATGTCATATTAGGAACCCCAATGGGTTGGACACTTGTAGAAACCACGCATGGCTATTCACCTAACTCCAATGGCGTAAAGTTGAAAAAGTAGCAAAGCAAATGATTTGTTGTAATGCAAAAGAAACATCGTGCATGTAGAGGCACATTGCATGGATGTTAGAGGGGTAAACATTGCATAAACATGGAGAAAAAAAATCATATCAACTTCCACAAGCTTCTTCCTCCAAAACAGCCATCTAGAAGATTCACAAACTCCAAAAGGTTTGACAAAAGTAGCCATAACTTTCAAATATCAAGCCACCTTATACGGGTGAGATGGGCCATGGGAAAGAATAATCACCTTTATAGAGTCCCAAGATTGAAACCTTCGTCTTATGATGGGCCTTCTTGATTGGACCGCCACAAAAAACATGTTTCCAAGCTTGCACCCTCGCAGGAAAGAAAAGAAATTTTCAAAGTTTGAACACATCTAAAGTATAATTTACACACTAGCCTCTCCATTTTGGCTCAGTTATCTAGGCTATAATAGGACTTTCAGCAAAGATTATTGAATATTGGGAACATTATGAGGAGTCGTGGGAACTTTAAGAACAACATAAGGAAAATAGGGCAAAGAAAATGAGTTAATACATGAGAACTATGGGAACAAAATAAATGAAAATTTGGCAAAGCGTATGAGAAAAATGTAAAAAATACACCAAGAACAAATTGGGAACACATCGTGAACACCACTTTGAACATTATTGAGAAGATATGAGACAATAAAACCCCAAAAAATCTTCAAGTCTTGGCCTTCCCCACACCCACCCCACCAACCAACCAAAGATCATATGTCATTCATGAAGTTCTTAGGACAATGAATGTATTTGCAATTGTTAGTTCCATCCCTCGTACCCAAACCCAACAAGAAGAAAATCATGATAACCCCTCCAAGCAACTTGTCAAATTGATGCACATCCAAAATTCATCAGTTCATATAACACATATTGCATGGATCTATGCCTTTGATGTTGTGGAATAGAGCAATCAATGAACCCTAAACCCTCATTCCCATCAACAACAAACACAAATGGTTGTTGTATAATAGGGAAGTTGGGTCTTTGTTGAGTTTACCTTCTAGAGATTTTGTGTTGTGATTTGGGTGCTTGGTCCTCGACCTTATCCTACAATGGATATTGGGTCAAGGGGATGATGCTAAACATTGTGAATGAGATATGTTTGGCACATTTTTGAGCTTGTCTTTTTGCTCCCTTTTCGTACCAGGTGTGGTTATGTGGAAAATTGTGTATTGCAATTTTACATATTTTACAAAATGTGTCTTTTTTCTGGGGGAATGTTTTGTTATCTCATGTTAATTTCAAGCCTAACACCTTTAAAAAGAAAGTGAAGGTATCAATCATCAACATAGTTTTCCAATTGAATAATAACAATGTTATCGTAATGCCTTTACCATTATTTATTTATTTTATTTCAAAATTAGCTGCCCACAATGTTAGGAACTTTACAAACTTTGTTGCTATGTACCTAGTTTACATGGCCAAATCTTTGAAAGTGCCAAAATTTCAAGAAATTATCATTGTTATTGTTGGTGTGAAATAATGAAAAATTAATAAATATTTGTTACTTCCTATAAAAATAAGGTCAAACCAATCTAACCCTATGGCAAAACCATGCAATTATGTGTAGGGTTGAACATTGTCAACCAAGAAATACGTTGCCAGAAGCTTGTTGGGGGAGTGTTTAGTGTCTTTCTTAGGTGACACTTTCACACATTGTAAGGGGCATGTTGTATGGATTTGTTATTAGGTTTGTTTATTATAATGTGATTTTAATGATAAATAAACGATGATTTTTATTGGGTGCAACAAGGATTCATGTGAAGTAGAATCACAATTGGGTTCAGTCCTAATAAAGCTCATGGTTGAAGGTTTTTATCTCGCATTAAAACCCATAGGATTTTTATTTTTTATTTTTTTCTTGTGATACCTAGGGTAGATGACTAGTGATCAAACATTTAAGCGCTTAAGGTAGGCCAGATCCAAAGGAGGGCTCTGTTGTTTTGGTGTCCAAACAAAAATTGAACCCCTCCTCTTGGCGCATTTGACATAGTAATAATCGTCAAAAAAAAATTAGAAATGAGAAAGTTACATGCCCCCAAGTAAAGGGGGTCAAAAACTCAAAAAAACAAATCACCAAAGATTACAAAGGTTGGTTCCCAAACACTCAAAAAATACCCAATATGTTGTTCTATTGCTATTGGAATTCAAAGATGCTTTGTAAAGCTTGAGGTGGCACTTTTATAGCACTTTAAGTCATTTAAAATGAATAAAAAATAAGAAAGTTATGAGGTTTGAAAATAAGAGGGGTCCAAAGAGAAGGAAAGAATGTGTGATGTAAGTGGAAAGTTTTTTTTTTTCTTATTATTTTTTCATTACTCCTTTTCCTTTGCATTTCAAAAATGATTTCTAGAGCTTGAAGTAGTGCTCACACAACATCTTATATTATTCAAAATGAAGCACATATGATGAAAATATAAATGAGTGTTTGACCATAAGTAGGTGATCGATGATGGGCATCACCCTAATGGGGTATACCCTAATGGATATCACAAGAAAAAATAAAAGTAAGCATTTTGAAAAGCACAATGTTGAACATAATATGTTTTTCAAAACACCCACCTATGTTTCATGTAAACCCCTAACATGAAGGTGTTCCCCAAGTAAGGAGCATAGGACAAGGCAATATTCAATTCCAACCTTACATTTTGGGAATGTCTTCAACCTGTGCACTTTACACAATGTAAAACAAAACCTATGTAAATCACAAGGTGTAGGAGTAAGAAATACATCTTTAACCCTACTTCTTAAAAAGGGGAGGATTTTACACCTATAAGGAAGCATAAGATGATATCTCTCACCTTATAAGAACTAAGTGAATGAAAAATCACATGTGAACTAAATGCGCAATTTTGACACTTGAAAAAAATAGGACAAGAACTATTCCAAAAGGTTGAATGCAAATTCAACGTCAAGCTTTTGAAAAATAAAATAAAAATGTGAGTGGTTGTGTTTTTGGTGTTGTGTTTGGGAATTGATATGGGTTTTGATTTATTATTATTATTCTTTTTGGTGAAAGCAACTCTAGAACTCTAGAAGGTGTAGTTTGTTTTTGTTTTTTTTTTCCAAGTTTATTTTGTGTTATTTGTTTTAGTCTATGATATTTCCAAGTAGCATTTTTTTTATTGGCGATTTTTCGTCAAATACCTACCAATCACAAAGGGATACTACCCCTAAGCTTGAAAAAAAGGGCAATAAATATGTTAAATTCGCCCAATTACAAGATAAGTACTTCACAATTCACAAGGGTGGCCATCTAGGAATGATAACTATTGCCATCAAATGGCACTTCCTTTCAAAATGATGAGCCAAATTGTTTCATTTTCGGGTTAAGGGTCCACCAAATTCCTTCATTTTAGGATTATGATTTCACCAGATTTTTGACATCATGAATCATCAATGAGTTTTCGCTTTCACTATTTCCAGCAACTATTTTGCCACATTTTCACACCATGTTTTAATAAACCATCACTAGTGCATTTGCATATTAAGTGCCATTCTCTTTAATGTTCTTGTGAACATTAAAAGTTACAAGTTTGGACTTTAAACTTTGGATCATGGCTAGACACTGGACTCTAAGCCTGAAGGTGATGGGTTTGAACTTTGAAGAACTTAGACAAGGATGGTGGACACTGGACTATAAACTTGAAGAGTTAAGACTCAAGAAAACTAGATCCTAGGATTTGGAATAAGGAGTCTAGGATTCTGGAAATTAAAACTTGGGACTCAAAAGATTAGATTTTGGAGTTGATCATTGGAATTGAAATCAAGTTGTTGCTATGCAGTGAAAATCAAGATACATTTTTTATTCCTAAGCTTTCTTGAGTCATCCAAAGCCCAATGCCCACAAAGCTTAAATTCTTGGATAGTGGAGTTCACAATGCACATTCAATAAACATCTTGTCTTCTTGTTTATCATTTGCATTTTGGGCTTGTAGTAGTTAGTGCACTTATATTTTCTTTGGGATTGTAACATTTTTGCAACATTTGGACTTGGGTCTATAAGTTATGACAACAACAAGTTTTTTGGCTTGTTTATTATTTAGGGTTTGTAACAATCAAACCTAGACTTGTAAGTTGTGGCAATAACAAGCTTGTATACAAGCATTTTTTGTTCAAAGTTTGTAGCAGTTGAAGTTAAAGTTGGATGTGGCAATAGTAAGCTTCTCCACTTACTTCTTGTTACAAGTTTGCAACTTTGCAACAATTAGGCCCGGACTTTTAAGTTGTGGCAACAACAAGTTTCTACACTTGCTTTTTGTTTAACATCAAGCTTGTGTGCAACAATTTTTTGTTTAAGGTTTACAGTAGTTGGACTTGGGCGTGGCAACAACAAGTTTGTTCGCTTTTTTTTGTTGCAAGTTTATAACTTTGTAATAGTTGGACCCAAGTTTATAAGTTTTGGCAGTAATAAGTTATGCACTTGTTTTTTGTTTAACAACAAGCTTGAATGCAAACATTTTTTGTTTAAGGTTTACAACAATTGAACTTGGGCGTGGCAACAACAAACTTTTGTGTTTGTTTTTTGTTGTAGGTTTGTAACTTTGCAATAATCAAACCCAAGCTTGTAAGTTGTGGCAACAACAACTTTATGCACTTGCTTATTGTTTAAGGTTTGTAACATTCAAACTTGGGCTTGTGGCAACAGCAAGTTTTTCCACTTACTTGGGCTTGATGCAGTAGCAAGCTTTTAGAATTACTTTCTATCAAGTGGGTTAAAGGTTTGTAGCATTCAAACCTAGACTTGTGCATAAGTGTTTTTTTTTTTTTTAAGGGTTTACAACATTTACTTGTTGTTTTTGTGTTGTTCATCACTTGTGTTTGCATCAACAACTTATGGGTTTTGCATCTTAGGGTTTAATAAAAATTTTGATGTTTTTCGCACTTTGAAGCTGCTAGCATTTTATTGTTGTTCACTCGTTCACTTATAAGTTGTGTGCACTGTGTACATTGGTTGCTTTCATGTTACAACACTACCTATGACAAATTATGTGTTATTCTCCTATCAAATCTACAACTTGTGTGCATACTATCTTATTTTCTACAACTTATAATTTATAATCACTTCATTTTTATTCATGGCACCTATACAATTTAGCTAAGGATTTCAAACATAATTTTTTTTTTGACCATGTTCCTATTGTTCTTACTTCAGGTGTTAATTCCAACTAGATCCATGAAGTTGATTGCATCATGCTTGATCTAGCCCAAGCAGAAGTTGACATAAAGGTTAATAAAAAATGGATGAAAGTTTATGAAATGAATCATTGATTCCAAAACACTTGGTGTGACAGATGTAAACATTAAAAACCATCTTCCAATGGATGAAATTCATCCATAATGTTCATCCATAACTCCTAATTAAGTCTTAGTTAACTTTCAGTTAAAATCTTAGTTAACTTTCAATTAAGTCCTATCTAAGTCCTAGTTAACTCCTAGTTAAATTTTAATTATCTTCTAGTTAAGTTCAAGCTAACTCCCAATTAATTCTTATTTAAATCTTAATTATTTCCTAGTTAAGTTCAAGATAACTCCCAATTAACTCCTAGTTAACTTTTAGTTAAATCGTAATTAAGTCCCAATTAAGTCCTAATTAATTTGTAGTTAATAATTAGTTAAGTACTAATTAATTATAGTTAAATTTGAATTAATTCATAGTTACTCTTAGTTAAGTCCCAGTTAAATCTTAATTAAACCCTAATTAACTTTTAGTTATCTTCTATTTAAGTCCGAGTTAACTTTCAGTTAAATTTCAATTATTTCATAGTCGACTATTAATTAAAAACATTCTCAATAAGCTTATTTACCTAATGCACACATAGAAACCTCATTGGAAGTTTATTTGAGCTAGGTCCCCAAAGGGGCCAAATGGGTATAAATAGAAATAGAACCTCTCATTTCCTTTAATCTATTCAACACCAATTTGAAGCATGATTTTGCATCATAGCCTTGTTAAGTTCTTTTCATGTTCATGTTTGCATATGTTAACATAATAAAGATCTAGTTTCAAGTTGATTTTGCACATCTTGTGTTCTTGTTCTTAATTATTGTTTTTGAATCACATAATTTATTTTATTCTGTGTTTGGAAGTTAGACTTAAACCTTTTCATTTAGCCTTCGTTCTTCTGTTTTTTTGTGTTTTTAACACTTGAGTTATTAAATTGCCTTGGGTAGAGTTTGTTGTGGGTGATGATCGGGGGGTGAATCAAATGAAATGCAAAATTTGTTTAGTGATTGGTGGGCATGATAAACTTTTAGTGCCAAAATTAGACTCATTGTGGAAACATACTAGTTGGGAAAGTTATTACAATTATACCAAGTGTGGTTGTGGGAGAATACTACACATTGAAGACAAATCAACATGTGATCAATGAATGGTTATTTGTAACAAAGGGGAGACAATCTATGGTGCAATAAATCGTTATAGGTGTTATGGTAGAAAGGAAAAAAAACTTGTTCAATTTGCATTAACTTTTCATTTGTTTTCTCGAGGCAAGCCCATGACTGAATATGAGTTAATGTAGTCTTTGTTTATTTTCCTTAAAGTGCCCGACCGTTGAAGCATTGGAATGATGGTCAGGTTGGGAGATTGTTGGGAACATACATAATGTGATGTTGAATGTCACAACCCTAACCTTGGGCTTGCAACCAAGGCAAGGGCTTACAAAGGTGCGGGCCAAGAATGAAGCCCAGAAGTCACATTTCATGCTCTAGGAGTGTAGGAAAGTGTGAGGGAATGAACCCTCACACTCCCAAATGCTCTCACTTTGGGAGTTGGAGTCCCAATGGATTCCGGAATTTTCAAAAGGAAATTTTAAGGGTCAAAACTCATTGGATTAAAAAAATTTGTTATATCATTAAAAAGCTCTGAGAATGAAGATGTCTAAAATGGGTTCGCATGATCCATTTGGATACTTAAAACATAAGTTATGGCCAAAAGAAGGGTTGGGAGTCAAATTGTCAATATCACTCTTGACCACTAAAAGTCAGGAATCGCCCCAATTTACTTGCATGCAAGTGGCGTGAAACATACCATTGGAAAGCTCTCAACAAGGGCTACAACTTTGCTTTAAACCTCATCTTAATCAGAGGTCTACAACAAAAGTTATGAGCCTCCAAAGTTACGGGAGTCCCAATTTAGAGAATTTCGGGACCCCCGGGGGAAAATGACATTTGGGTGTAGGCCCCGTGGCCAGGCACAAAGAATACTATAAGGGGGAAGATAGCGGCTTCCCCCAAGTCTGGGGTGTGGTGAGTCTTGTGAGTCTGTGTTTGCCCGTGGCTTGTTTGTGCACCAAAAGTGCTCCAACTATGCACTAACCAACTTGTTATTTGGTTTGTGCAGGTTTGTGTGAATAATTAACCCGCTTGTCATTCATCCTAGTCCCCATCCTTGAGCTTTAACACACCCCTCTAACCCCGAATGTGCTGCAAATTAGGGAGCGTGCCCCAGCTCCTTATCCTTCTGTTGTTTTCACCTTAAACTCACATTTGAGTCTATCAAAGAGCTTGGGAGTGCATCATTGAATAGCACTAAAAACATAGTTATGGCTTCAAGCTTTCTTTCAGCAAATAAAATGACAACAATTGATAATCAAAACTAGATTTCCATCCATTGTTATGTGGTGGAAGGTTGGAGGTAGGTGCTTATTTTGCTCACATTTGAACAACTTGTTGATTGTGGGACTGTTATTAATATCAAAATTATAAATTTTGCAACCTTATTGAAGTTTGGTGGCTTGTTTAAATATTAGGTTGCCTAGTGCTTTATGTGTTTTGGAGCTGATGGTGTGTCCACATTTAAAGGCATCAGATTTGGAGTTATTACTTTAATGAGGACTAAACAAGCACCCCACCTCATTGGGATCCATTGCATGCCACACAGAATGAACCTTGCAATGCAAAGTTTGTTTACAATGCCTATGATTTCCAAATTGGAAAACTTCCTTCAAATGCTCTATGGCTATTTTTTTACCTCCCCAAAACGCCATCTTGAATTCACCAAGCTTGTTAAAATTGTAGAAACGAAAGGACTAAAAGTTATACAAAATGTGAAAACAAGATGGATTAGTACGTTGTAGCCTTTGAATTGGGTTGGGAAAAAATATAAGATTTTCATTACTAAAATAACGACTAATAGTGCTAATGTGGAATCAGCCAAGACCAATTTGTTGAATTTGTGTGATATTGACACGATCCTTGGCTTGCCATGTACTTTGCCCATGTTGGAAGTCGTGAATGGATTGATAAAATTTACATAAGGCAGAAATGTTTTTGTGTGTGATTACATTATAGCTGTCAAAATTTGCCAAGGAGATTTGTACAAAATGTATAATGATTTTAACACCTCTTTCTAGCCTGAAAACTTCCTAAGTTTACAAACATGGTTGCAAACACATCTTTTAGGATTGTCGAAGACTGGGTGATTGACTTGAATGATGTAACAAAACATTTGAATTTCCATATTATGGGATAGTCCCATTTGGTTCATTTTGTTGATCCCCTAAGCGGTTTCTATTTTATAATTATTCGTGATGGTTTTGAAGCAACTATCAAAGTTGTGAAAGCCCAATGCACTACTACATGTGACTTGTTGGCAACTGAATTGGAGTAAGGGTTTCCAAACCATGAGCTCATGAATGAACTTGGGGTTATATACCCACAATACTAGTTACAACCAGATTATGAGTCAACCTTTGTGATTCATTTGAATGTGATCACACAACATTATTGTTCACCCAAATAGTTCAATGCATTTAGCTCATGGGTCAATGAATTGCTTTTAAGGGAGACATTGGACTTATAGTCTTCCCTTTTCAAGATGACTATGAAAACACAAGCTTCTAAGGCCATGGAAGAGCCTAAAGATGATAACCTAGTCACTAAATTATGGTGCTAGTTTGCCACAAACAGTTTGTTAGTTGTTTGTCTTTATGAATTTAGGAAGCTTAGGTGCACCATTGAATGAAGCAATACATGCCACAAAGTTGACCAAAATGTGGATTTCAAGGTTTAAAAGATTAATCCGAAGGTTTATTGTAGCACGTAGGGTAACAATGGTGCACAACACCCTAGGCAACTATGCACTAGTTTGCATTGTGTTAATAACACATTAAAGTCAATTGTACCCATAAAAAAGTTATGAATCCCTTTTCTTGGAGGAAGAGAGCGTTGGCGGTGAAGACCTGAATCAAATTGGAAGAAAATGTATGATAGTTTCACTCGGGAAGGGCTAAATGAAACCACAAGAAAGGGGTATCATGATAGTATATGGTATATTGTAATATAATGCCATATTCCTACAATTCTACTCATGGAATGATGAGATTGTCAATAAATTAAAGTATGCCAAAAATGTGCAATGGTAATTGAGGGTTTTGAACTTTACACGTGTTGCAAATAAGTGTCACATTCTTGTGATCATCAAATGAAAATGATTTGATAGTGTAATCACAATTGATTGTTAAACCTAAAGACCATGATAATTTATTATTATTATTTTTGAGACATAATTGGCATTGAAGGAAGATAGATCTTAAACTAATAAAATCCCAATTATATGTAAAGTTGGTTCTCAATATTTTTGCAAATATTGGGTACTTAAGTATCCAATAATCTAAGGATAAATATAATGATGCAATTTGAATTATTAAAACAATATTTCCATGGAAACATTAAACTTGACTAGAATATGTTTTTAGTTTAAATGAAAATTATACATGTAAAACAACACTAGGTGCATCTAATCGAGAACCCTTTGGGACCACACGCCTTTTAAGTATTTAACAATACATTTCTTGAAATTAGTTTTGGCTTATTAGATGTTTAAAGGTTCAACATCTATAAGCCAAACATAGGCCAAACATGTAGTTAGAATGTTCAAGTTTTATGGAACCATATTAATTTATATTATCCTAGTGGAGGTCATAATTTGAAGTCCACAGACAAGTTATAATGAGCCATTACAATTTTTCTAATACAAAATAAAAGGGGCAATAACCTATCATATACTATTATAATTAAAAGGTTTATAATTTACATGCAACTATATGCAAAAATGTATTCTTTCGTTTTGAAGTATATCATCATTTTATAAACCCACATCTAAAGTATATCCAAAGCTATGAACACAAAATTTTCAATTGGTATTGTAATGGGTGTCCAAAAATTCCTAAAAAACATTTAGTATCCCACAATGATGGATGTTAATTTGATTAAAACATCTTTTTGAAAAAATGGGCATCATTTCAAGATTTATTGTGTTATGTCCAACAATTAATTGAAATCTTGAATTAGAAAATTCAGACATGACCATATGCCCAAAGCCATTTGGAAAAAAGGTTCAATGTTCCTATAGTGCTCTACTACATACTTATGTGTCAAATAAGAAGTGTAACACATTATTAAACAAGAGCTAATCTTCATAACCAAGGCCAATTTTTGAAAGATTAACAAAGGTCAACTTTTGAAAGGATTCCAATTAATCTGTACACTTATATACACCTAGATTATACAAATGATTATAAAAATGTTTTTTTATTTAATAAACATCTAATTTTTCATCTATACAAAACACACAAGTTGCCAAGTTGTATGACAACATATTATAAATAATTGTGAAACTTTGAGTCTATGGACCTA
>Ga0116231_10008271_pt1 | contig 18350 bp, 13 predicted proteins | sample S1TSphgellanicum_2_FD_89695 | JGI IMG/M metagenome (GOLD analysis project Ga0116231, IMG submission 89695) | Host-associated microbial communities from peat moss isolated from Minnesota, USA - S1T2_Fd - Sphagnum magellanicum MG | ecosystem: Host-associated > Plants > Peat moss > Unclassified...
CAAAAAAAAAAAAAAAAAAAAAAATCCGGGCAGTTTAACTGACATAGAAAACAAAACCTAAAAAAAACAAAAAAAAAAGATACGGGCAGGCCCGGGCAATGCCCGGAAACTGCCCAGACAGACAGACAAACACTGTAACTTTAATATATAAGATTGTTCCTGGTCTAGAGAGACCATCTATTATTATTATTGCCTGTGGTTCATAAAAACGTTTTTTTCCTATTCTTTTTTTTGGTTTATAGAAACACGATTCTACTTTTTCCAATTGAAGGTTACCTTATGTTGCACTCCTTTCTTTGTTCAAAAAGTCCTTTTGTTGTTGCTAATTCAAATGGTACGCAAAAAAAATTTAATGAATTAAATTTTGATGACTTTTGGAATTAGTATTTTGATGATGAAATTCTTAGGTTAGAAATGATTTATAGTCAGCAAGAAGTATTTATTTGACAAGTAGTCCTTGGTCGGCAACCACTTGATGTCTCAACATTGATATTACCTTTCACCACATTTTTAGCCATCTACAAAATTGGGTGAGATCATAATTAAAAGAACTAAAGGACTTGTTGACAATTAGTTTTTTTATGTACTTAATCTAATTTGAAAATGTATCACATATAACATTTAAATGATATAAATATATTATTTTTTACATTATGTTCATTTACTCATGAAGTTATCATCCTATGAATTTGAAGTCATTTCATTATGTTATGAAGGTCTTTTTGCATATGCAAAGGACTTGTTGATAGGTGCTAAAAACAACCATAAAATATGAACATCCTTTTTGTTATTCAAACCTTCAACAAATGCTTTCAAATTTTGTATGAGTTTAAATATATTTCACAAGAAGTGGGCCATGTGTTTAATCATTCAAAAATATTTTTATATGCTTGTATTGAAACCTTTTTACATGACTGGTTAAAATGGTTTCAAACATGTTTAATGATTAAAATAGTTCATAATTTTATCATCAAGGTTAACAGAAAAGTTATACATTTGATTTTAACATAAAACATGATGTAAAAAAATTAATTATTTACTATTTTTGGGTCCAATTTGGCCTTAAATTTGATATCTAGGCATTATCTAGCTTGAAAAGCTATTTTTTTAAATGCATTATAAACCAATACAAGAAGGCCACATGTGCAATTTAGTCCTTGAAAAGGACTTAAACCTTGTCGCAAGTGGCCCCTTTTATTGTGACTACACCTGATTGCCCAATAATAATTTACTTGATTATTGATCCTATGTTGGTTATTGGTTTTTCTAGAAATGTAAGGCAAAATTAATTGATATGTTTTTTTTTATGTTTCTCTCTTTTGAAATTGTTTTGTTACGAAAGTTTCAAGTTTTTACAAAACTTTTTTTATTTATTTGTCATTGATTGTTTGTGATTTCTTCTAGAGCTAGTGTTATAGAGTACATGATTCAGAATTTTGAATTTGTTGTTGCACAACAACATTGTATATGCAAAGAGGTTTGATTATGTTTTCACATTTTCAATTTTTGAGTTCATATTTTGATATAAAACTTTTATTTCATGTTTTCAAATTTGGAGCTTGTGATGTGGAGTTTGTGATTCATACTTAGAATTGGTCTTCATGAGTTGTCTAGTTAGACTTGGAACTTGTCTGTCATTTTATGGGTTCAATGTTTCATTGGAGTTTAAATAATATATTTCTTATTTTTGTTGAACTTTTTGATGCAACCAAAGTGGTGGTGATCCACAATAAATTTTATTTCATCTTTTTTATTTTTTGATATTTGGAATTCAAACAATAATCGTTTTTCTTTCAAAACTTTGTCATGTGACCAAAGTGGAAATTTTTCAAAAGAAGAAGCATTGTGATTTGTTTTGAGATTTGAAAATTCTCTTAGTATTTTGTTTCTTTGGAAGTAATATTTCTTCTTTGGTCAACTTTGTGATTCAATCTAAATATGTATGATAATTCCCAATTGTTTTGGTGAAATGTGTGATTTTAATTTCTTTTGGTTATAATTAGTTTGATTTTAAGATCAACTTTGTGATTTTTCAAATTTGTGAATCATAGGAAGGTTCAGCTAAATATATTATTAATAATGATTTTGTTTCTACACCTTTTTTATTTCAAGGTTTTGCAGAATAAAGATTCTTTGTATATCTTTACTGATTTTGAAACTTTTAAATTTAAAATAATAATAATAATAATCCAAAAAACATAAGTAGCTAAAAAGTAAATAGAAAAGTTAAAAGAAAAAAAATTGTCATTATATAAAAGATATGAAAAATATAAATAATGCATTTAAAAGAAAAAATAATAATTTTGAAGTCTAGAAGGTCCCACCCAAGTTGTACCAGGATTTCCAAAAATTCAAAAGTGACTTTGCTTTGACGTCGGAATCAGAGGTGGGACTGCAACAATAGTTAGACGCATTCTAGCAGTTCTGTGCTAAATGTGGACTTATAGTGAACGTGAAAAAACAAAAGTCATGGTGTTCAATTTTGCTAACCCGTGCCAAGAGTTTGTGTTTGAAGGTGACGTTATTGAACGTGTGCAAACCTTCAAATACTTGGGGATCCTGCTCAAAACCACCCCGAACTTGGACAACACAGTGGAACATTTAGTAACTGCGCGCTCGCTATTCACACTGAACCGCCGCTGTGCGGAGCTATGTATTATGGACGTTAAGCTAAGCTATGACCTCTTCAACACATTGGTGCATTCCACTGTAAACTATGCTTATGAAGTTTGGTGAACTCTAAGAAAATAGAAGCTATTGAAGTAGTGTACCAAGGGTTTTTCAAATCCTTATTCAGGGTGCGAAAAACAACCAGCACGTCCATCGTGCTAGCAGAATTTGGCAAATTCCCCATTGAACATTTTGCATGGGGATATGTGTTATTGTACTATAACCGTGTGAACATGGTCACTAAAAACCGCATCTTGGGAAAGGCATGGGAAGCCCAGCTTGCTATGCTTACTATGAAAAAAAAATGTTAGACTGGATTCGTGAAAAAATGGTTACTCTAGAATCAACCCCAAAAGGTGGCAGGTTTTTTGCCTCCGGTTCAATCACTACTAGAAACAATGCTTCAACTTGCAACAACCTATGCACTATAAGCGAGGACTACTCAACTGCCACTGGGAACAATTCTTAAGACAACACACATACATCCGACCCTTCCAACAAAGGTAAGAGGTTGGGCAGAAAACCAAGTACTCTGGTGCAATGCGCATAACGTACGGGTGGGAATTCATATGGTTGAGCTGGCCACGCTACAACTAGTGTAGCCAATTGGTGCTAGATCTATGACGGGAGGCCCGATCAACCAGGAGGCTAGGGCCCCACCCCCTTTAGGTTTTCCCCACATAATGTTGAGTGTAAAAAGGGTGAAGGATAATATGTGGCTGGCTTTCATTGAAAAATTATTTACCAGTCGTGAGATCGGGATTAGCATGTAGACAAGATACTTGCGCTTCAAGGGTATGTCATACTAGAGCAAAAGCTACTTGTGTGATGTCAATTGTGTTCAATTACGAAAAGCTTTAGCTTGGTTTTGGTGTGGCAACACGCAACTTGAGGCAGTGTTAAGTGCGTGGAAAGGTGTGCCATACGCAAAGAGGCTTTGTTGAGGCTATGACTTGGGGAAGGTAGAAGATGAAAAACACTTGCTCCTTATCTGTCCAAACACACAAAAAGATAGGGAACGCTTTTGTTCGACCTTGCCCCTCACCCACACGAACATTCTTGCTAGACTCATGCAAACTACGAACATGGTCGCCCTGGCCAAGTTTGTGGCATACTGCCAGTACCAAAGGACAATTTGTCCTCCATGATCTACCTTTCATTTAAAGGATTCACTAGTCCCAAATGGACATAAAATTGTAAACAATAAATAGTAAACAAATACAACCTGGGCAAGACCTTTCAAATAATGAAAGTAATTAAAAAATGTAAAGTTATGTTAGGTAAAGGGACCAAAAGAATATATTAAAAAATATAGTTAAACTTTACAGTTTTGACAAGGTCATTGACTTGGTCATTATCCTCAAATTGCAAGAAATGTTTCCATGGCACTCCACCTACACCCCACGCAAGAATGCTTAAAGTCTCATTCCTATGTTTTTCCAAAACTTATGTCAAATTAGGTGCCACCATCTTTAACATCTCCTCCTTTGCCTTTTCCAAAAACCTCCATTGCTTTTCTACTTTCCTTCTCCACTCACTTTCCATCATTTGTTAGTTTTTCCTTATTCAAGGATGGGCATGAACATGCACCTTGGCATTCATGGAAAGGCGGTATTGTTTGAAAGGACCCAAAGGATTAGGGGATGGTGTAACCCCCTTGGGAACCACAATTTATGGCAATCCTTCAAGTGCTTTAGGATAAAAAATTTGTTTTTCCAAGGTCCAAACCAACATTGGTTGACTATACATTCCCATGTGTTCTTGGGTTCTATTTGTCTTTTCTAGTGGACCCTTTCTTTTAGAATGGGGTAGCTATGAATCATAAAATAAAAATACATAAAAAGTGCATTATCACATATGTATTGAAATATTATTATAAGTATTGTAAAACAATTATAAGTATTACATCACTATCATAAGTATTACAATATTATCAAGAATCCAACATAACTCCAACAACAAGTATTTCAAAGTAGACAAGGGTGTGGGACATAAGTATTACATTAAAAAAATCCGTTTAAGAAAAATATACCGTTGTCTAGCATGTCAATGACGGGGTCTAGCATTGTTTGAGATTCTTAGTTTGACATGGTTTTAAATGTTTGGTTCAACATGGTTTCAAGTTCTTACTGTAAAATATTTTCAAGTGTTTGGCTCGATATGGTTTGTGGTTCGTGTTTTAGAATGGTTTCAAGTTATTGTTCCGGTATGGTTTCAACATTTGCTTCCTATACAATTGTTACAATATCTTCAAATGTATGTTCATGATTTTGTTGATCCATTGTTTATGTTGTTAGCACTTCAAAAACCTGTGCTTCATTATTTTCCATTCTACAAGTTTGAATTCATTCCCAAAACTAGATTGAAAAGTATAATACAAAAGATGTTTGCAAACAAAAATGGTCATGAACATAGTGCTCATTTCAAATATTATAAACAAAAAATGGGTGATCATAAATTTTCTTTCAAAACCCTACATTTTACACTATTGTAAACCTTATATTCTACCATATATTAAACCCAACACTAAACACTTATACACAAAGAGATGAAGACAAGATAAAAACCACAAAAGCAAGCCATTCAAGAAACAAAAAAAAACCAAATAAGAATAATAATAATAGTAATTTGTAAAAGGTTGACATACCTTTTTCAACATTTGGCGTCATTGATCTTGGTGGAATAAACATCATTCCTCCTTCCAATAATAATTTTTTCTCCTCTTTCCTACGCAAAATAAATAAATAATTAATTATACATATATGAAAACAAAGAAAAAAAATTTCAAAGAAGTTGGTGTAGGATTTCCAAGAAAATTTCATGCAATAAAAGACCATGACAAGTAGAAATGGGCAAGCTTTGCACTCCCTTTGAATCCCCCTTCTTACAATGAAGCAAGACAAAAAAAAAGGGGCCAAGCTTTGTAGTCAAACTCCTCTTTCACTTGGTTCCTATAATGCAATAAAAGGATGATGACAACACATAAAGGAAAAAAAAACATTTTTTTTTGCAACATGTGGAATGGCAACAAATCTAAAGTTTTAAAGATGGTAGTGTAGTTAGAGAAGCTTTGGAAAGGTAATGAAGACAAAAACAAAGAAAACAAAGGTCTCCGCTCTCACAAATATTTGTGGGACTAAGTTTGATCAAAATTTTCATCCAAAAAATCCATCATGGTAAAAGCACAATGCATTAGGTGTTGTTTCATTCCAACTCATGAACAACACCCTTACATGTAATTAATTATTTACTTGTCACAAAATCACATCTACTTGACTAAATACCAATTGAACAAATAATAAAATCAATCAAAATAATGGCATTGGATTTTTATTTTATTTTTTCATGTTTGGACAAAATTTGAAAGTTTAACCTTTTAAACACCTACTTAGTAACTCAACATTAGCATTTTTTGGGATTTCAAAATGGTTATAAATGGGTGTTATGTACAATGAAAAATTCAAATATTTGTCAAATTTGTATAGAAAAAGGACTTATTATTGGGCTTTACAAGGGCAAGGTTGAGGTTTTAAATGTAATACCTTAATAACAAAGGCTCCAATAATGTAACAAAGGGGAGGTTTGTTCAAGTAGGAAACCAAAGAGGTTACAATTAATTTCTTTACATTCAAGGATCTTATGTCATAATTCACACTCTTGTGGGAGGTTACATGAAATTGCCCACCCATCTTGTGAATAGTACCTTGTACCAAGTAATTGCAATGATTTTACAAACCAAAATGTTCAAGGTTGGTCTATTATATGGGGGTTTTCCAACATGCATATATCAAGGAAGTTGCATTCCAATTAAAAAACTTACATGAAGTGTTGTACTGTTCAATATCATTGACCTAATATTTTATTTTTATTGTTCAAGTAAACATCATCATAGGCCAATAAATAAAATTGTTGTTGTGTGGGTATACAAGCTAAAATAATTTGCTTTTGGTGTCACAATGGTAGTTAATTTTGTAATGCACATTGTGTTTATAGTGAATAACATTATTTTAAATTTGTAAATTGACAATTGTTTTTAAAATAACAACTTTATTACCAATGTATAATTAGTTTTTGAAAATAATGCATTCATTTTCAATAATGGAGCTTGAAAATATGAACTAGTCATTAGACTAAATTGTTAAGAAATTGAAATTTTCATATTGAATTTTATTCCACATTATTTATAGCGACTAAGCATGTGATGAGGAATATTGAAATAATAAAGTTAGATTTGAAATCCTTTCATTAAAACTTTAATAAAATTTTAGTTATGGATTTTTGAAGGATTATAATTGAACCTTATTATCGAAAGATGTTTTGAATTGAAATTTTGTTTTGTTTCTCAAGATTTTTATAACCTAAAGTGCATGTTTTTCAAATCTCTAGTTGGGATTTTGTTCATGTGAATTTTATGAGATTTTTTTAGGATTTCCAAATTGCATCCACCATAGCAAATGACATCATTTTTCAATGTAAGTTTGGGTGGGTTTGTAGGTGGATGAACATGTAGTAGTGAAAAATTACATTGATGAATTCTTAAAAAGTACCATCCGTGACCATTTGAACACATTTTATGAACTCATATAGTACTTGTAAGGAATGTTGTATCTTAGTACTTACAATGAGCCATCACAAAGTATATACACCTATTTATGAGTCCAATTGTGCTAATAGGAGCCACCTCGTGCATAATTAATCCTTTTTTTTAATGTTTACAAATTTCATGAACTAAGTTAATTTTAAAAATGTGTGTTGAATTTGTAGAATGCCCTTTCATATTTATTTAACATCTAGATAAATTCAAAAGTAATCCAATGAATATAAACTACCTTTCAACATGTTTTAAAGTTAGTAACTAGTGTTCTTGCTTAGAAAACAAAATGAAATAATACAAAAGCATAATCTAAACATTGTTATCCAACATTGTTCAAAGACTTTTTGACTACTCTTGCGTTGCCACATCATCATATTAGGACTAATCATATTTTATTCAAAATACACCAACAACTTTTATTAGCATAGTTGGACCCTTATGTACCACTAAATGATACAATTTAATGTTGAATGGAATTGGGACCAAAAAATCACTTTAGGTTTGAAAAAAATGGTATTGACTAATGCTGGGTTTTATATTTAGCTTGAAATTTTTAAATTTCTATTTTTTACATGTTTTATTGTTGGAGATTCAAAAGGAATTGTCATATCCAACAATTAGGATAGTAAGGAGTGAAAGCATATTTATAAACAATGCAAAGGCTTTATGTTCAAGGCTTCACCATTGTGCCAATCCATGCAAAGTCATTGGAAATTCCATTGATTGTACCCTCACTTGTACCCATCGATTTGCCTACCATTTGTAGGAGAAAATGAAAACATTTTCAATCTTGAACATCATAGCTAGTCAAAAAAAAATTTCATGAACGTTTTTTTTATCAATAATATAAATTGAAACATAATTCATCAATGGCTAACTAAAAATGTTTTGGCACAATTTGGAACATGATCAAATCCCTTTTGCAAATGTTTTTTAATGAAACACAAAAATCTAATGTCAATCTTGGACATGCATTTTTTTGTGATGGCACAAAAGTGTTTTCAATTCTTGAAGTTATATAATATTTTGATTCTAAGGTGGTTGTTTTTTTCATCCCACCTTGAATTTTTCAACAAATGTTTTCATGTGATGACTATGTTTGGCAACAACATTGGGTGTTACATTAGTTTCCATTTCTTAAATTTATTTTTTTACAACCTATAAATGACGTGATTCATTCATCTTTGTTAATGTTGAAATTTGAATAACAATGTCGTAACATGGTTGACAATGATATAAGCTATGATTTGTGAATGTTAACCAACATCATGACTAAATCTTCCCATTGTTTTAGAATTGTAACAAAAGTTCAATACTATATATATATAATCATTTGTGTTATGTAACAAACCAACTTGTGATTGGTGCATTTTGAACTTCAATGCCATTCATGAAGGATACTACAATTGATTTTAATAGGTCATAATCATTTGATGATGGGTTGGACCTCTCCATGATTTATGTTATTAATAAATGGACACAATATTTATCAAATGAAAATCATACTTAATGATAGTTGTCGTCCAAGCCCCACCCCCCCAAGCTTTCAAATTACATTAAGGAAAAGAAACATCAATGACTTAAAAGTCTTTGTTAACTTCTAAGACTCGGTCATAATATGCAATTAGAGACCTAAATAAATTTTAACATTTACCTACTTCATACCCAAAATAAGTACTAGTGTTGTTCAATTCTTGATTTCAAAAAATAACTTTGTTCTTGGTTTTAATTATTTTTTTATTTTTGATCAAAACTTTAGTTCACTCTTGAGACTAGTTCTTTAGATTTTTAAAACCTTAAGTTTGGATAATTTTCATGAAAAGCTTAAAACTACTCTTGTTTAAAACTAGGTCTAATTGCATCTCCATTACACAAAATTAAACAATTTTTTTGTAATATTAATTTGTTCGACTAACGCACATAGTTCAATATAAAAATTATGTTGTATTAATTATTTATAACCAATCAAATGCAATAACGAGTTAACATATTTTGGTATGATTCCAAATTATGATAAACTTTCAAGACGAAACATAAAATTTGGCAAGATTTGCACACTTTGAAAAATTCAAATTTATTCAACAATGACCAACACAAAACATGTGATATATTGAAGCAACTATATGTATTTTCAATAAAAATTTGCAAAATATTTCATTCAAAAAAAAATTCATATGAGAAAATGAAAAGAACTAAAAAAAAGAGTCACAATCTTTTTATAAAGTAATCCCATTGGTTGCTTTGAACATATTTATACTTTTTCATCAACTTTTGTTCTAAAATCCTTGTGTAAAAACACTTAAAGAACTTGTTGATTTATTCAAACTTAACCATGCAAAAAAAGGTTTAAATTAACATGTGCATGTCTTCATTTCAAGTCATTGCATCTATTTTTTCAACTAGGAGGTGGGTCTTCAAGTTTACAATGGAAAGTAAAATTGATTGCAAGATTCACAAATTTGTAGGTGTGGTCACAATAAAAGTAGCCACTAGTGGCAAGGTTAGAATCCTTACCTAGGACTACCACTATGCCAAAACCTAACATCCATGATTAAGACATTTTTTGACTATGTCCTAATCATAGTCATGTAGTCAAATGTGCCATTTGATGTAGTCATGTGTGTCACAATCAATCACCTTAAGTTGTGCATGCCATGTCTGACTAAGGTCATTTGTTTCTAGTGATCAACATGACTAGTGATTAAGGTAATTTGAAATTTGGTCATATATTGACCTTAATTGACCAAAACAAAACAAAATAAAAAGTTAAAAATATAGCTTTAAAATTGAACTAAAATTAGATTAAACTTTTAATCCATTTCAAATATAAAGTTAGAAAAAAACTGAATTTAGGTACATGACATATTGAGTCTATTTTTAATTACTAAATCAAACATAAAATTAAATAACATACTTAGGAATTCAAATAACTAAATCTTTGAAATTTAAAACATTATATTATAAATTTTAATTTAAATTACTTACTAATGTTTTAATGTAAATTTTGGTTATAAAAATATTTAAATTTTTTTATAATCATGAGATTTGGATTTTTTTAAAAAATTCAAATTAATTTTTTAAAAATTGCTTTAAAAAATCTAAAATTTGAAAGTAATGTAATTAGAGTTGAAATTTAATTTAGTCAATAGACTTATAGAGGTTTAAACTTATTTTTAATAAGAAAATTTAAAATCTCATCACCATAATTTTAACATAATGAAATATAATGTAATTTTGAAATTAAAATTTTAATAAAAATAATTATGAGCAGTGAGTAGATTATAATTATTCAATTATTCAATTAGACATTTGTAATTAATTTCATTATGAAATTATTTAATTATATATTTACATAATTATATATGTTTATATAAGCATATCATAAGGTATGAAATTGAAAATAATCATGTTTATAAATTTATGATCACAATTGTTGTGAAATGTTGAAATTAGTGTTTGGATGATTAAGGTTTTGTATTGGGACCAAAGAGATGAGGGGTTCAAACCTCACCAATGGCATTGCTTTCCATAGTTACGTAGTTGAATTGGATACTTAAGTCCTCCATTATTAGAGTAAAATAAACTTATTAGATACCAAAATTATATTTTAAATATTTATTTTTTCTTTTTAAAATATAAAAATTGAATTAAACATTGATACTGTGACCAAATATAACCCATATTACAATTAAAATTATAAAGTTTTATATCAAGCCTTACATTATAATCAAATGTACAACTTTGTTTTTAACCATGATCACAAATTTTGAACTATTATAATCATTAAGGACATTTAAAATAAAAATTCACAACATCATTGTGCATGCAGCTAAAAGAATTCAATGTATATATGCACCTAAAAGAATCCAATACATGTGCACTTCAAATGATGAACACACGTGGCCCTTCTTATGAAATACTTTAAAACCCATAATAAATTTGGGAACATTTGGTGAAGGTTTTGAGTAATAAAAAAACTTTTTCTAGGGGTAGTGATACAAATAAAAACAAGAAACCTATATAGGAAATGGATAAGAAGAAAAGATGCAAAGTATGCTAAGGGTGGGAACAAGTTAAAAACGAACCATGAATGTGTAACCATTACTTAATTCTACATATTTAAAAGTGGTATGTGAAGTTAATGTTGAAAATATTTGGTGCACTTATACAATGATGTTTTGAATATTACATATTAATGTGAATGTTTGGATAAGTTTGAAAGGAATCTAATGAACATGGAACACCCAAAAACAATCTTAAAATATGTAACTAAATGTCCCTTTGCTTTTGGGTCTACAAAAATGTTATCAAATGGTCATTTTGCTTGTTTATTGCAGAGAGGCACATGCATAAGTTGTAGCTCTTCAATCATCACTCACTGAGCAAACTAAGGAAAAAATGAGATAAAGCCGACCGTCTTTCTCACATTTCATCCAAACAATCCAGAGCTCAAGAAATCTGTCATCATGGAGCAAGCCGTGAGCTCTAAATACTTGTAGATTCTCAAATAGCACCATAAACAAACTAAATGTTTGATGGCCCAAATCATTCGCGTTCCTGTCTCAGAGAAAGAAAAGGTGTCCTACCTCACCATGCCTGCAAGAGAAATCAATAGAAGATGTTGAACATACAGGCTTGTGCCTTCACTTGGGACCGAGTCTCCTCTACTTCTTGAAAAGCCTTTACTGCATCATCCAGCTGGAAACCATGTCTATCTAGTAAGACTTGTGTACCCCTTCATCTGCAGTGAGGTTTGAAACATGATAGCAACCTATCCAATCATCCCCAAACCACCTGCCAACATATAAACTTGTAATATGAAATACCTTGTCTCTTTTAGTATAGCCAAGGACATTGTAGGCAGTCGAGATAAAAGCTCATGTCCTTTGCACTGATACCTATCCAGATTCATCAATGCAATCACCATCTTAGGAGCTTGTCAAAGGCACAGCAATGCAACCCAGTAACGTATTTTTTTCTCTGGTCACTTAGCTGAGAGGTTCATGCACTCAGTTTTGCAAATCTGAAGCCACCCACAACATTATCCATGATATAACTGATGACATCATGGGCTATCAACATAAGAAATCTGTACATTTAGAGCAAGGACATTGATAAGCAAGAGACTCAGCAAAGGAGGTGCAATACATTGCAACAAATGCTTACAGTCACATTAAGAATGGTAATCATCTTCTATATTCTAGTAAGCAAAGCTAGAACAAAGGTGGACTTGGTAGATCTGTTTAAAGTGAGGACACAACAATTGATTGCATACCCTTTTCTTTCAGGATGGCAAAACACTTGCCAAGACAACAAAAAGCAGTCTCATTGCAGACCATGCTTGCCAAGACAACAAAAAGCAATGTTGATACATTTGCTTGTTTTTACAGTGGGTAACACCTTGGGAAGTAGATCCACCGCCACAGCAACTTCATCAGCTGTTCCAAACTCCAGTAAGAACTGTGCTGTCTCATCCATATCCCTCAATCCTGTCCCCATCAGCAGGAAATTCTAAGCAGTCATCCACCCAAGATTCCATTGAAATCGTAAGAGTTTGTTGGCCTTTATAACATGACTGTCTATGGTGACTTTTGAGAGCTTCCACTCAAGAAGATATCAGTCCAAGCTAAGATGCTTGGTGCAAAAAACACTGACAGCAGCCATTGTAAATTTGTCAACTGTAGCATCTGGAAGGAAGTTCAACCTACCAAACAACCCACGTCATAGCATGTATCTGCACTTCAAGTTTGAATACCAATAACTCTGGAAGCACAGAAGTCTCAAAAGAGAATACAGGTCAAGGGTTCTACATAAATAACTCACCATCAAGGGTTGTGGCCATTATGTGCATATGAAATCACATTAGGGGTAACCCCTGCCTGTAGAATGCGTTTGAAAATGGGGAGGGAGGACAGTTTCAGGTCCCAGCTCACAACCACTCTTGGTCATCAAGTGTGAGTACATGGCAACATCCATGTTATTGCCAGTTGAGCTTTTTGCTGCTACCATAACATCATGAGCCACTAGTACTAATTCTTTTAACCTCTTCTTCTTGACAAGCTTGAACAGTTTTGGTACATCAGGCACTAATTCACCCTCAAACTTGGAGTTGGACTTCTCCCACAAAGTCTCGTGGCCATCCACTTTCTCTACTCTTCCAACCTCTTTGATGAGAGCTCTCATTAGATGCATCATCCTGCACTACAACTGATTTCGCACCGCTTGTCACATCATCAAGCCAATCCTCTGAGTCTGCACAGTTCTCAATCAAGGAATGAGATCTTAGAAATCTAGGACAATAAACTCTCAAATGAAATCTCAACACATTGCATAATCCTTAACAAATGAATGCACAGTTCAAAGTATTCCTACATCCTAAACGTCTGTGTCACTTCAATTTCTGTTGCAGCTTCAATTTCCTCTTCTTCTATAGCTTGCAGAGCTCCTTGCACATTGATGTGTTTGCAATTATGAGTGGCTTTGAATTACCTCCACTAAGATTTTGTTCTGCCTGCAGCCATCTTAACCAAATATATGCTCAGATATCCCAAGATAAAACATGAGAAGTTTGTAACTCCCTCAGATCAAGGAAAGACAACTATTTTGAACCCACAGTCCTCCACTCAGACAGAAAAACCCTTGAGTCCCACAGATGCCATTCTTCACTCACTGCGAAAACAAATAAATGTGCAAACTCGGATCACTCTCCAGCTTCACATGTTTGCACTGATAATGTACATCCAGGAAAACATACCTCCATGAAACACCAACCAACGACATCAGAATATTCCACAAAGAGAGTGAAACTGTGATCAACTGTAAATTTAGCTTTATTAGTTGTGACTGAGAAACCACAAGTATCCACAAACTCATCACCACAGTCGTCAATTTTATAACATTCAATCTCAATTTCATCACTAGCACCATCTGCATCTTCATCCTCCACACTAGAAGAATCTCATGAAAAGTGCTTTTCCTGGTACACACAAAGTAATCTGAACAAAAGAGAAACTGAAAACCAATGTCTCTTGTAGAGAGCAGCTCAGAGATGGCACTCTATACTTTTGCACCATGGCAAGGCAAAATGTCAGACAGCTGAGTGGAATCTTCTTGTTACTACACTGCCACCTAGAACAACTCAAATGTAGACATGCTAATGACAGATACCTGGTCTCAGAGTGTCCAAAGGTTGAAACCCTTGAAACAGATGGTAGTTTCTTGACAAGCTACAATTGTTTTTGGGGGGAGGGGGGAGGGAAACATTGATTCAATACAGGGTTGACTCAGTGGATTCACAAATCTCCTTTCAATAATATTTCTTGCAATGTCAATGCATAAACATGCAGTTGCTATCAGACTCATTGGATGACTTGAAAACATAACAGAACCTTCATGATCATGTCAACACCAAAAGGTTTGATACCATAGGGCCAACACCATCCATCAAATGTGACACAAGCCCATCATGTAGTTCACCAGCAAAGACCTAAAGACTTCATGCTGCAATCTGACTTTTTTGGCCATCTGTTGCTCATTTCCAAAGGAAAAAAAACCAGCATCTTACTATGCAACTCACCCCAAATCAAAAGCTCCTGGCCACAAATAGGCATCCAACAAAGAATAGTGAAAGACAGCAGAATCAGTTGAAGAAGAGAAACACAGAACTACTTGAACTGCCTTCATATGGTCCTCCACATTCTGTCCAGAATTGCCAAGGCAGAGGACCATAAGAAGGATCATACAAAATCCTCCCTATACTAGCTCCAAGAAAACTTGTCACTGGAATATGACTAAGATTATGTAAGTTCTAATACTAGAGCTAGGTCCCTCTTTAACACCACTGCATCCGTAAACTTTTGAATAGCTGCATGGTGACAAAATTGCATGTAACCACTTAAGGAAAAAAAACCCTTTAATTAATCAACCTCTCTGCCTCATGCGCTCACACCAGATGTATAGCATTCAGCAGTGCAAAACATTTTTCTAAAAGTGTAGGAATGGCAACAGGATGGAAGTTTTGGGGTGGTAAGGCAAAAAACTTCAGCTGACAGGGGTTTGTTTTTCCATTCACCCAGGCTGGCTTGGCTCAACATCTGGGTGGGACACAATGCCAAGGTTGGGTTGTAAGGGTGTTGCACAGGGTCAACCATTCCATTGTTGCTTACTGCCAACTCAAGAGCCCAATTCATTTGATATCTCCTTCCTCACTTGCTTGCTGCTCAGATATTGATCCGTTCCCTATATTGGTGCGTCTACCCAATGCTTGGATAGTTAGCTATTGATTCCCCATGTTTCTCACAATGACTTTGATTTTGGATATCAGGGCCTCCAAATATGCAACAGAACTGAATTCCTTTGCTGCTGTTTCAAACTCTCTTGTATTTTCAGTTTGGATATTCACTCTACTCACTTTCTGAGACATATTGGGGATATGATTGGCTGTCGACTCATTTGGATATACCACCTGCCTCTTACAATCCTGACCACAAACAGGAAACATAGAAGTTAACATCACAGATTCCAGATATTGATTCAAGGGAAAGACCAAAGCACAGCACAAATAAGATGGCCTGAGAAATACAACCTTTTAATGAGCATCCAAATTGGTGGAAGTCTCTACTTTGCAGCAAGACATGAGATGTAACAGGTGCCTGATAAACAAAACATAGTAGTTAGACCTGGGCATGCTTCATAACTACATGAAGGAGCTGAAATTTCAATCTGAGATCCAAGTAAAACAACACCTACCCTATTCTTCTGTCTTTATTCCTCTGACAGTGATTACATCACACAATGGTGTTGTCTTCTGCTCAAAGGCTCTTGGCAGAACCCATTGTTGTTTTCCTGTATTTGTCCATTGTACTAAAGAGTTATTATCTGCCGAAATACACCTATAGCATTTTCCATCCCCCATGCTCAGCTATCAACACTAAACAGAATCACACTAAGAGGAAACCTCATTTGAATCCAGTAGGAAAAAATAGAAAGCAATTCAACCGAGCTGATATAGGTGTGTGGTAAGCAGGCCTGGATCACTGCACTGAGGAGGTGACATGGGGGACTTGGCCCAACTGCAAACAAACAGGCAAACCCCTTTACTGGTCAGAAGTTCCTACAGCAAAAGAAGCACCAAACAATGCTCCCTTGTTACAAAACACAACACAGTGCTTTGGCTGCATGCCTTGCACTCAAAAACTGGAAGACAACAGGAGTGGAGCTAAGGGAGCACAAAAAAATTCCTTCTTTTGCATGTGCAAATCAATCAAAAGATTCTAAACTCCACTTATCTTTGCCTCAAATGCACAGCCCTAACTCAGCAATCTGGCTCGACCTGATCTGGGTAGCAATAAAAAGAGCAACCAAGGATGGTGAAAACAACATACATGAGAAAGAATTGGCACCCAGTTCCAACCCCTTGGCTTTTCAGATCCTGCTCCATACTTGTCAAAATGACGTCTCTTCTGTGCCTTGGTAAGTTTATCTTTAGCATTAGTCTCTTTCTTCATTGCACCACTCCCTGGTCGGGCGTCACCATGGCCCAGGTCCTCACTGTCAGAGTCCTGCTTTTCATGTCCATTGTCAAAACCAGGACAATATGCTTTATGTCAGAGGTGAAAGGCAGCCAGGTTCAACAGGTAGGTATCCCCTCTATTTCACTACAGTCACAAGGATCCACACCATTGTGGCCATTAGGGTTTCAGTTCAGAAGCCTTTTAATCTTTTATTGATTTCTCATCCCCATCTACTCACATGAGCCAAACCAAGGACAAAATAACCCCTTCTACTTCACTATGGTCAAGGATCCACAACATTGTGGCCATTATTAGGGTTTTAGTTCACAAGCCCTTTTTTCTTTTTTTGCATTCTCATTCCCATCTACTCACATGAGCAAAAGCAAGGACACGGAGACAGAGACAGAGACAGAGAATTTGGTACCACTTGTGGAGTAGGAGGAGGTTTGAGCGCATAGAAAGATAGAAGCTGTTCCTTCAACCATTCCACCAGGTTATAACACATGCTCTCCCCTCTTTGCTGTCCTGCCTGTGACACAGCAACCCACCCAGCATACACAGTGGGTGTGCCAATTCTTCCGTTTCTGCTATGAGAATGCATGTGAATAAGGCATAAACCCTAGGAGGCACACAACACACAAGCGAAAGGGCAAGAGCGTAGTTTTAGGGTTTAAGAGCGAAGCAAGGGGAAGATTATGGGTGCTGGAGGGTTTGTTCTAGCACACCTGCTGAAGAAGGCCTTCAACAATGGCTGACTTTACAGACTCAGGGTACTTGCGATTGTTGATGTTGCTGACATCGAATTGCGGGAGCGTCTCCGGGTAACCTTCCGGCAACAAGACCTCCAGAAACAAAGGCGGAGGCAAATCTCCACCACCTCCTTCATCCTCCACATCCGGATCTATCCTTATTCTAAACCTGTTTTCGCTTAGCTTACTGTAACTGTCATAGAAAATGGACTCCAGCGCCATCAACTCCTCCTCTATCACCTCCTCCATCGCCCAAAAAACTCCCACAAAAAAACAAAACCAAACAGAAATTCCGCAACGATAGAAGAGAATGCTGCCACCAAAAATACCCACAAAAATTTACTCGCCAGATAACACGAGTTCTGGCACAAAACAAACCTTCCCCCCGCAAGAGAAAACAGTACAATTTCACGACCACAAACAAACAACCCTTCCTTCTTCCTCGCGAGAGAACAGAACTCTGCACGAAGAACTCGACATCTCCTGAAACCCTAAACGCTTTCGCACCACCAAACCCTAACCCTAAGGCTGTTTTAGTGCATAGAAAAATTCAATGGATGAAACAATTTTGGTCCTTGTTGGCTTCATTACCCAAACTTCCAGTTTGATTCTACCATCCATCGTACTTATCAAATTTTTCATTAACCCAAATCAAAACTCCAATTAACCCTAATTTTCTATTGACCCAAATCAAAACTCCAATTAACCCTAATTTTCTATTGACCCAAATCAAAACTCCAATTAACCCTAATTTTCTATTGACCCAAATCAAAACTCCATTTAACCCTAATTTTCTATTGACCCAAATCAAAACTCCAATTAACC
>Ga0116231_10008272_pt1 | contig 18350 bp, 13 predicted proteins | sample S1TSphgellanicum_2_FD_89695 | JGI IMG/M metagenome (GOLD analysis project Ga0116231, IMG submission 89695) | Host-associated microbial communities from peat moss isolated from Minnesota, USA - S1T2_Fd - Sphagnum magellanicum MG | ecosystem: Host-associated > Plants > Peat moss > Unclassified...
TCCCAATTTAGGGAAATGACCAAAAAAGCGGCCCAAGAGATAGCCGAGGGGAATGGGGTGGGGGTGGAAGTGAACCCTCCCCCCCCCCCCCCCCCCCCCCCCCCCCCCCAACCTGCACCAAAACCTCATGGCAGAAAAAGATGAAGTCCTGTCAATTGCTCTTGGCACATAAAGCTTGTGTTCTTCTGTTTAGGTTTTATTGAGAAATATTATGTCTATGCAACTACATTTTGAAGTAAAGTAATCATATATGTTTAAGGGTAGCAAATAGAAATTAAAGTTGCACAGTTTGAGCATGTCTTTGAGGTTTTATTCTATTTCTTTGTTGATATATCTTGTGTACAAGCTGGTGGTGGCATGTAATGGTGGTGGGGTTTCTTTGCAGCGACCCAAGTCAGTGAGGGTGGAAGCTCAAGACATTAAGGGGAAAAAGTTTGCCATGACTTTGAAGGAATGGCAGGCTCGCATTTTCCAGCATGAGTATGACCACCTTGAGGTACCTATTTTCTGATTTTGCTGGCCTGCTCCTGTTCTAAAGAACAGTGACCATGGAATTTGTAGGCTTCAGAAGGAGGTGTAGCTTCTTGTCGAAGGTTTAAATGAATTGACTTATTGTGATTGAGTGGGCATTGGACATGCTGATTGTTAAGTAACATGATGAGGGTTGTCCAGACACAAACAGCTAATGACAGCATTGGAACTCCCCTTTAAGGATTAATGTTTGTTTGCATACGGGTCTCTCCCTTTACTTTGCATCTGGACTCACATGTGTTGGTTGGGTACATCATCACCAGTAGCTCATTATCAGTTCTACTCAGCAAAGATAGGTGAGAACATAAGACTGTTTGGTGCCCTTTGGACTGGCAGGGCACTCTGTATTTTGACAGGATGTCTGCTGAAGTTCTTGACAGTATTCAACTTGACCTTAAGGTCATTTTCTGCACCTCTTCTTTGGGTTACTGTGTTGTATGCTTCTTAAGGCGTTAGAGCAGCTCAATTGTTTACTGTCTTCTACAAATTTCCCTCTCCTAACTGTTGCTGCTGCCAGACTTGAGAAGTTCAGGTGTCTTTGAAAGTCTTCCTGAACAGTATTACATTTGATTCAAAGTATATGGGAGTTTGACTTCTTATCGGTCTCATATGACTCTGTGCTAGGCATGAGGGAGACTGTATGAGGAAATTTTTGTCTCGTGGGAGAGGTTCGCCTGTAATCTTGGGTTGAGATACAGAGTTTTTGATGCGTTTTCTCACTGTTGAGCTGCAGAAGCTGGAAGAACTGTACGAACAGAGGACTGGCCTTCCTGCTCCTGAAAAAATCAGCAACAGAAAATAGTGCAGGTTTTAGATACTTGTCTTGCCTTAGCTACTTTTACCCATTTTTATGTGGGATTGATTCATGTGCTTCAAGTGTGACGAAAAGTGTGCATGGGCTGTAGACTGTCAAACCCATAACCTGCCTATGAGCCCTACACTCTATTTCTTTGTACCAAACACTGGGCATAATGTCAAAAACCACTTTTGACACAGAGATAGATGTCCCTTCCTGCAAACAGTTTGAGAGATAACAACATTCCAAATTTGATAATCATGGAATTTGGTTCACATTGTGAGGCACAATAGCAAAATCCTCCCCACCCAAAGTCATGATCTTCTATTCTCAATTTGTTCACAGCAACAACTATCCTGACAATTTCAGTAGAGCTTGCAATCAGCTTTTATCCTTCAATTTTTGATCACCTCCTTAGTCAGAAGAAATATACTGCTGAGTTCTGCAGATGTATGAGGCTGGTTAATGTAGAAACAATTGAATACGGTATGCTCATCATTTGATATTGTTGAGAATACTATTTACATTTCTGATAAGCTATGTTTCTTAACAGAAATTCAGGACAGAGATTTTGTGTGATGGTTTTCACAAAACCTTGGGCAGATTATTATATACTTAACTAGACTGACTGTTGGGTAGTCAGAGAAGCTTATCACTGCTATCCATGATGAAGGTGATCGGTCTGATGCTTTGTGTGCAACTCTCATAAGGTTAGGACTACTCTAATTGTTGCATTACCTTCAAATTCTTGTTGTGGAGATTGCTCTGCAAAGTCATAAATTGATGATTGGGTCTTGTTTGTCTGTTGCCATGACATCACCAAGAATGTGCTTTTGGCCAATACAGAAGGTTGGTCGTCCTATTGCTTCTTCCACTTTACATGCCTTTAGATGATAATTTGATTTGATTCATGAAGTGTCAAGCCAAGTTCAAGTGGTTGAGACTCACTGCGTTCTTATGAAGGGTTGTCAGACTGAGCTACATGTCCAGCATAAGTAAGTGGCTAAACATGAATGGCCAAGCAAAGTCATGCGTGTTTCAAGTCAAGTTTAGAAGTGAATTTGTGTGAAGTTCCTCATGCATAATAGTGTTCTGTAATGCAGAATACGCACCTGCTGTAAAAGCTGATTCATGATCAATCCAATATGCTTTGGTAATATGAAATCATATTCTTGACTCAGGTATTGGTCCAAATATGATTACTTTGGGTATGATTGTTTTTTCCAGTGAAGTTTCAGATATGTAAAGTGCTTTGCAAAAGTGTCTATTTTTAAAATCCCACAATATGATGGCAGAGATGGTAGACATTGTGTATGTGTTATGTACAATTTCATATGTTATCACTCACTAGTAGCATATATGGCCAAATAAGAAGGCTAGCAAATATTGCTGAACCTTTTTATATTGGGAAACATAAACTTGAAATGTGTTTACAAACACAAAATATTACTTGAATATATACATAGGGTTTTCAAGACATCTTCATTTTGATGTAACATATGAGTGTAAAATTGGAATTGATATCTCCTGAGTCCCAATGTTCTATTATGTCAAACGTTGTATTTCATCCCATTGTCAATGTCATAATTTGTGAAGGCACTAATTTATAGGACATGATACTTGTGTGAAGAGAAGCATTCAATATACCACTTTTATACAAAAATAAACTAATAGGATCAAAAGTCAAGTAATGAAAATAAAACTTACAATACATGGATAGTTTAAGTTGTTCATAATTAAATTGGCAATACCATAATACTATATGTTATGTTATATGTCAATATTTTTGTGCGTGGGTTCAATGGTCTTATTCATTGTTTTACAGCATTTTATTCTTGGAGGATTTGGTACACATCTAATTTAATGCATCATTAGTTCCCTAAATTGGCCCTATTGACAATTAAAGTTCATGTGGGTGATTTATGTTAGTTCTTGATAGTATTTTGTTGGTTATTTCTCTTTCTTAATTTAGTTGGGTTTATTTTTTATTTTGGTTTTTTGGTTAAGTTTCTTGATGTTGGGAGGTCTTTGTTTCATTATGTTTGGTTTCATTTTAATTTTGGTGAACAAAAACTTTGGAGAGTGTTATTAGATTATATGCTCAATGAATGTAAGCATCATTGTTTGTTTGTTTGATTTCTTTGCAATAATTGTTCCACATTTTTACTTTAGTTGTTTCTTATTTGTAGATTACATCAAGTAGAAATTCATTTGTGAGGAGTTTGAGTGGCTAGAGCTAAAAAGCCTCTAGTTGTATTTTAAAACTTTATCAAGTGCAAAAGAAAAAAGAATCCAAAGAAAACATCTACAAGTTATAAAAGTGTGAAGAGAGATTTTTTTTTAAAAATGGACAACGAAAATGGATTGTTGAAAGGAATGATAAACTCAAATTGTAATAAAATATTTGTTGTGATTTTAACATCACAATTTGCTCGATTAAGATTGCATTTTTTTTGTAGTCAAAGATTTGTGGAGTTTAGTGCATGAAAAAGCCTAGGGGAACATGATAATAACTTTGTAAAAGTTTGAGGTTGTGTTTTTGGTGCCTTTGATTGCAACTATGTCTTTTCAATGAAGATCACATTTTTAATAATAGCAATCACATAAATCAAAGATTGAATGTGAAAGATTTTGAATTAAAGGTCAAATGTCAAAAAAATCTTATTGTAAGAGCGTTTGGTGAAACCTCCAATTGAAGTTTAGCATAAACTTGAAGTGTTCATTTTGTTGTTTTGATCATGTTTTTTGTTGGAACATTTTTTGCATTGGGAGGATTAATTGCAAGGTGATTGAAAGCAAAGGGTAAACTTGAATCAAAACTTGTGCACAATTTTTTTGGAGTTGATTAACATTGAATGCAAAAGATGTTGATTTTGAAATGCTTTTGGGTTGTCTCCCAAAAAAATTGAAAATATTTTCAAATTATTTTGTTGAAGCTCTTGTATAGTCACAAACCCAACAATCCCAACCTAAAATTAAGTGAGGTTGCTAAGTAAAAAAATGCACAAAAATAAAATAAAAGTGTTTATTGTGGTATGCCTATCTTTAGGGAGAATTATTCTCCAAAGAATAAAATGAAAATCGTGAACATAAAAGATAAAAGAACAAAAAAATAGTCATTGTAGTGCAAGAAGGTAATTATTGTCCTAAATCAACCACGTTACCCTTGTTGCAAAGTGTCTTACAAGGATAAAATGCCTTCATCTCCATGGACTACTTTCTCCATTACTAAAACTATCATCCAAAAGTAAATGTAAAATAAAAATCCAACAAGCTACAATCTTCTATATTAACAAAAAAGTAGATACATACACTTGTAAACACACAAATGAAGTCTACCTTCTTCCAAACACCATATCCTTTTGTATTCCAAATTTCTCCCAAGTACATATCCAAAAAAGACTCAACTAATTTAAATAGAATAAGAAACCATAAACACATGGGTCTTTTCATCCTCTCCTAGATTTCCTCACCATATATTTCAAAATCAACTTACCAATTCACTTTTTAAGAAAATCTTCATATCTTCTCTTAAATTAGAAGGAATAATTTTCATGTATTCACTTTCTAAAAGAAATCATTAAGTTCTTAAAAAAATAGTGGAGATAGTAAACTATCCTTCTAAAATAATGAAGGAAAATTTCAAACACTCATATTTATTACCAATAAATTGAATTACTAGATTATCACATTAATATTTTTCATTGTAATTCTACTCCAAAATTAAAATCTAATTATTCTATCGCAGAGGTAATTCAAACATGATATTTACCATCTTAACAATGCCCACCAAAATTTTGATTTGAAAAGCTTTAGGCCTTACAAAACAAATGCCATATGTGCCATTTCCCAATCTCAACTTTTCATTTGAATGTAATATATGCCACATATTTTACATTATAATGGATGAAACCACAAAGTTTGTAACCATGTCATTTGAGCTATGACTTTTGTGTGAGAAAAACCACATTCTTTCGCAGTAGTTTGAAACATTTTTTCTACCAACTCTAAAGGAAATTGAATGTGAAAATTGTCATTGAACAAATTTGAACAATTTTTTTTTCCAAGCTTGGATATTTAAAATGATGAATTTTTTACGGGAAAGAAATATTAGGAGTTTGTACTTGGTGAAAAGTAAAAACTTATTCTCCTAGGAATTCCAATTGTTCAATAGCATCAAACCTTTAAATTTTGGGATGAAAAAAGCAAGCGGGTTTTGTATTGATTATAGTTTTATTTGATTTAATGATTGTGCATATGCAAGATGCAAAATCACCCAAGCAAACTTGAAATACATCAATATAAAAATGTATACACCCATATCCATGCACATAAAATGTAATTTAAGCAAAAGTTATATAATTTGTAAAAAAGAATATATTGGATATATATGATTATCATGTGAAGGTAAAACCCTACCAAATTTTTTGCGTCTATTGGAGCAATCTAATGGTTGTGATTATGGTCTTAAAAAAATTATAGTTGGTTTCGAACTTCAATTGCAATTCAAAAAACAATTATTGACTTGAACATGAATTGATAATCCTTCATATTAATGAAGGGATGAGAGTTGTCAATAGTTCAATCATAAGAAATTTGCAAAAAAAATGTTTAGTATTCAAATGTTGGCATAGATAAAAGTGGCAAATCATCATTTAAAAATTGTTATGGACAATGTCCTAGAAATCATGGTGGACATCACCAATAAAAATAAGGTCAATCCTATGAAAGTGGATGAAATGACCTTAAAAGAAAGGGGAGTCGAAGGCCATGGTTGAAATCACAGAGGTTAATAATTAGGTAATAGTTCAAATTGTTATTACTAGGGAAAATTTAGATACATGAAAAAACTTACTATAAAAAAACATGAAATCAAGAATGGGAAGTTGTAACACTTTGATAATTATGCTTTAGGAAGTGACCAAGGCGATAAACAATTATATGTCATGTAACACATGCTTAGTTTAATGACAAAAAATCTACCAAATTGTAGTAACACTTAATATGTAGACTTAGGAACTTCAAGCCACATGACTTGCCATGGAGAATGATTTAAAGATGTGAAGGATTTGAAAACATTAGGTTATGTGGAAATCCCAATGATATTACACATCCCATTACACAAATTGACAAGATGAACTATTATTTGTGCAAGATGGACAAACAATGTATTTAAAATATTTATTTCAAGTGTACTTGAAAAAAAATAAGTGACTAAAATTAATGTTATTTTAATTATTATTTTATGTTTAAAACTATATTATAGAAAATTTATACTTTTCTTTAGCAAATTATGATTTTTAAATTTTCTTTTAAATATTATAATTTGATGTTGTTGATCCACAAAAAAATTAAATAGTTACAAGTAATGATGTAGTGAAGATTCCAAAATATAATTCAATATATAGTCTTTAATGCATTTAATTTTCCATTGCATATTTGCATCTCTTCATGAAAATAAATACAAAGTTGGGTCCATAAGCAAATAAAAAATAAAAAATTCGTTAAATATTCCTTGGAACAAAAATGGTACATATGTTTCAACCCTTCCATTCAAAAGTTACAAGTGAGTAAATAATTGACTTTTATGAATCAAGTAGTTGGTATTCACTAATGAAGGTAAAAATTTAAAAGCTTTAAATGGCAATGTTTCACAAAATGTAAAACAATAATCACATTTAATCTACTTCTTTACTTACCTACCTAACTATTTATAGGTAATGTTGTATGGCATGAAGGGAACATTTTTCCTTTCCAAAAGTTTATCTCATATTGTTTGTTATCCTTTTAAATTTTTAAACAATATAAGTAGGTGTATTACACACATTCAAAAAACATAAGAAATATTCCAAAAGCAAGTGCCATTTGGGATATCATCATTAAGCTAATAAAAAAGGCTCAACCTTAAAGGCTAAACTCAAAATGAAATAGGATTTTTAAAACTAAGTGCCATGTGGCTTAAGTTTAAATTGCCACTAAGTGGTTTATGTTTGTGCTTAACCTATGTATGTTCCATGTTGTTTAGGTCTTGGTTTAATCTAAGTGCCATGTGACCTAGGTCTAGTTTAGGTGCCACACAGAGTATTAGGGCTTAGGCCTTATAACCTAAATGCCATATGGTCTTATAGGCCCAAACTAGATGCCACATGGCCTAATAACCTAGGAGCCATGTGTCATAACTTAGGCTACCTAGTTTTAGGCTTAACCTAAGTGGCCTAAATGCCATGTGACCTAACCTGACATATGTTTAAATGGCTTATGTACATGTCTAGTACATGCATAGGTGGTATAGCTTAAGTACCGTGTGCTTAATTGACCTAGTTTTCCTGACTCTAGGCTTAGTTTAGGTGCCACACGGCTTAACTAAGCTTAGGCTACCTAGCTTTAGGCATAGCTTAAGTGACACATGGTAACACAAATTGATTAGCTAATTGAATTAACTAATATAACTATCAATAATAAAAAATCATTGGTCAAAAAAATTAAAAAATCATTAATAAAAAACCATTAGTCAAAAAGATCATTGGTTAATTTGGACACATTATCAACTTTGACGAACAATCAAATTAAACATGTTCAAATCAATTATCTATAATAATTAACAAGTCAAGTTGGTAATGTGCAAAACACAACTTTTTTTACTAAACTTTTTGCTAGAAAAAACCATGATTTCTCATATTATGGGGAATGTCTTTTTTTTTTGCTTACTAGGTTATTATGTGGGATGATGCTTTTAAACGATGGCATTCCCACGCATATCCTTTTCAAGGTGACATCCCTCCCTTTGGCTACCACATGGGAAGGCCTTATTTTGGGATTGCCCTTATTTTTGGGCATTATCCTACACATAAGAACTTGTTTGATTTTTTGTGTTATTGTAAGTAGCTTATAGAGTGTAATATGATGATGGGCTTTTTAAAAATGTAATGTTGGGGGAAATAGGCATTACATTTTTCAAAATTTTACCATCATTTTTTACTTTTTTTCCCATGATATTCGAGAGGTACCCATTAGGTTTCACAAGAAAAACAAAACCTATGGTGGTTTTTATGTTAAATAAAACCCTTGGTGGCTTTACCTAAATGTAAAATATCGCAGTACTTGAACTGATTCGGTGTTATTATATTATTTCTTAAATTGCCGAAATTGTTAGAAATTTATTGGCCCAAAATGTTGAAATTTGAAAATTTGAAAATGTCCATTGTTGAAAGTTTTGGAAACCTAATGAAACTATTGTAGATTGTCATTTTTCTTGACAAGAAATCATGTTTAAGAAGCTTTTGAAGCCAAAATAAAAGACCCGCAACAATTTACCGCAACACCCCATGAAAGCTCCTATCCGAATGTCCTTGTGAGTAAAACCTTAACAAAGCAAATTAAGAAGCCTTTCACAAGTGTAAAGGCAAAATGCTAGTGCAAAAACTCATGTTGGCATGGAGTCTAGTGATTTTTTAAGAGCTTTTTAGACTCTTCTCAATGTCATTCCTACCTTTTGTTGCACAAGTTTGAATGTTGAATGGGAAGCTATAAAAAACAATTGTACTTGATATGGATCTCAAAAAGAACCAAGTGAATGGCAATTAGTTTGGGTCAACGAAACCGTTACACAAGAAACTAGGTTCAACTCCTCCAAATATTTATCAAACTCCACCCATAGGGGCTTTAAACATCAGTAATTCTTCTTATGTGAGTCCCAATGTGGTCCTTCCAATGGTATCTTTGACAACCGAAGTACATGTGAAGCAATTGATAACAATCAAGGTGCATTCCAAGTAGCTAGACTCAGGTTCTGTTGATTCGCTAGGTACTACCAACAAAGATCGAGTTCCAGTTTTAACTATAGAACTTAGTTGATCATTGCGCTAGCATTGAGTCCCATTAGATCTTTCTTCCCTTCTTCTTCTTTTTCTTCTTAATGTTGAAGATCACTTGTAGCAACATACCTTACCATATCCAACTCGATTCACACCTTTTTGCCATCATCATCACCCACCACCATTGGAACATTCGCCATGCAATTCTTTCACAATTGAAGGGATTAATCATCACCATTCAATTTTAGTTCCAAAGTCCCCAAAATATGTCGTTTGCCCATTTGCCTCACTTAAAAATTATCATTGTTAACTAATCGATCCCATCCACCAACATTTGTAAGTCCAACATATTTAACATGTCTATGTAGAGGTTTAACACTCACATCGATGCATTGCATTTCTTGGCATATCGGCCACCCAAGAAAACCTCAAGCCTACAACCATTCGACCATGTTGCATCAAATAACTAGAAGAACAACAAGCATAGTCAATCACGTTTGTTGTGAGGAGAATGTCCAAGCCACTAAGATCAAACAAGGCAACCTTTACAAACTCGGATCCAGAAGGAGGCAAGCCTAGAGCCTAAGCCTAGAGCCTAGAGTTGAAACTTGGGATGGCAAAATGTTTTTTCTACTATACACATGCAAGTAAAACCCAAGAATTTAATTACAAAATTAATGTTGTACCAATAAACCTAAAAGCAAACATGGGGATGGATGTAAACATTCATCTTCATTATGGATGAATGATTTTTTTCATTCATCTAATGTATGGATGAAAAATCTAATTGCATTTAGTATACTTTTTAATAAATAGAACTTCCATCAAAATTATGAATGAATGTTTTATTTTATCATCAAATTTTCATGGATAATTTTTTTTCCATGATTTTAATCAACTAGAACTTCATGAAACACAATCTAATTGTATATGATATAACGTTTGTTGAATAATATAATGTAAATTCCATTATAGATGTATTTCATGGCTATAGTTTAAAATGCCATTATTTTAAAAATGTCTTAACTATATTACCATTATTATGTTAACATCCACCCCATGGTCATTGTTGTTTTTAAAAAAAAAGTTAAATAAAGATTTTTTTTTCCGAGGGCAAACTAACCCATGGGCTTTTTCCTCCCCCTCTTCTAAAGGTGCCACAACTTTTTTCAAACCTATTTATAACTATCATTGGCAATAATGGGAGTTTTTTTCCTCATTCTTTGTCAAAGGTGCCATGACTTTTAAAAATTTAACCAATGTTGTTGACAACAATGGGTTTTGAATGTTTTAGCTATTTTAAAACTATGTAACGTCATTAATGATAATGAGTTTTTGAAATAAAATAAAATAAAGTTTTATGCACCTTAATTAACTTTTTTTAAACAACCTATTATCATAAATGACAATAGGGTTTTTTTAATAATTATTTATTTTCAAGGCACCCCAATTTTCCAAAAGTAAATATATAATGTCATTGACAAAAATTGGGCGGGGGGAGGGGGGGTGACACTCCTTCAATGACAATATTTATTGAATTACTTAACATTGTTCATGAAAATGATTTGTTAAACAAAATTTTTAAAATAATTTTGGTCCCATCATCATATTTTCCCTTATTATCACAACTTCATTATCCATCATTATTAAATGACATTCAAGTTTGAGATATTATATTTGGACAACAAATGAGGATGGATATAATAATTTTGAATTTATTTATTTTCCAATCATGGATGAATTTCATCCAATGGTTTATTTATTTAATCCAAATCATAAATGAAATTCATCCATGCAAAATGTCATTCATCATTCATCTATGGACATATTCATCCATCTAGGCACATTAAAATCACATTAAACTTTAAGTTCCAAGCTCAAAGCTCCAAGTTCAGGCTTCATGTTCATGCACAAGCCATTTTCGATCCAAAAGCAACCAATGTTTATTTATGCTAAACACTCTACTCCTATTATTGGTGGTGAACATAAAAAAAAGTTGTGAATTTTTGTTGTTAGGTGGATGGGTTGGGACTATTTAGGAGAAAAAAAAGTGATCCAAGGCATTGCATCTTCTTAAGGTGCATCCTTTCATGATCAAACTTATGATTGTTGTTGTATTTTTACACATTACACATAGCTACATGTCTTGAATGTTGTTCTGGAATATTATTCAATCTTTGTTAAATTCATAAACAATAGATTCGGCATTGCTGCAAGGGTGTGTTTTCTTCTACAACTTAGTTGTAGTCATTCTTTTAGTTTGTAGCATGTTTTGACTAGTGTTTGGAACTTGTTTCTAGTACAAGTTGCAGAACAAATATAGATTCATCTTTGGAGACCTACTTTTGATGTTTTGGAGATGGTTTAATGAGAGAAATTTGCATTATAATAGTGGAGAATGGTCCTTTTTGCTTCATTTTTCTACATAGACTACTTGTGTATGTTTGAGGATGGCATGGCTATTATGATAGTATCTTTTTGGGGTGAAATAACTCGAAAACTAAAGAAGTTATTGTGCTAAAATTGCAACTAGTGGTGGTGGTGCCCATGGTTGCAAGTGGAATGATTTCATCACATGGGGAATGAAGATTAAAAATATGATAAGAAAACTTGGATCTATGTTTGTTTTGTAGTGTAAAAATTGGGTAGTTAATGGATGTAACAGAGGTGGCAACAACAATGGCAACAACAACATCAGTGGCAACAACATTGGCAGTAGTAACCTTAGCGACAACAACATCGGTGGCATCAACAACATTGGTGGTAATAATAGTAGCAACATCAACAATGGCAACAATAACAATGCGAACAATAGAGAACAATTTTTACCAGGTTCAACTAGGACTTGCCATCAAAAACCCTTATTTTATGTAAAACTCAAGTATTCTTCAAGTTAAAATTAAAAAGTTTTTGCATGGTCCTGGTTAATCATGTGTATGGAAATTTCTCAATATTCATCAGAGTTATTCAATAAGTACACATGATTAATTAACACATGTTTTTTAGTTAATCAGGCTTGGAAACGGATAACTTGAAAAGAAATATTTCAATCTTCAATTTGATATTCATATTTCAAAACTTTAGTACATATTAGAGCTGATTTTGAGCTGAGTATTTGTGAAAGTTTCGATAGTTAAACATGACAATGGGCATAACTGCCCATAATTTTCATGTTCATAATGTAATTGAAGGGTTAAATACCACCTTTTATGGCTTGCATCAGTCTATTCCTACTCTAGACATTTACCTTGGAAATTGCAAATGTTAAAATCATCATCCTAATGATCATTCCAAAACATTACAGATCCTATTAAACATGGGTGAAACCACAAATGTGAGGCTTTAGGTTATTCATTTTGAAATCAATATTTGGATTTTGCCCATCCTCAATTTGTTGTTTAATGACTGTTGTAGTCCAATAATTAAATTGTATTTTGAACGCATGCTTTAATGGCCATTGTAAAATGACATTTGTTGGTTAGAGAACACTAGTGTAATTTGTTGGAATAAATATCACCAAGATATTTGGGTGTGTTTCTTTCATCCAATTTAGAAAATCGTGGCCCTTATTCATAGACCAACAATCCAACAACCACACCATCTTCTAATTTTCTTGCAATTCTAAGTGGCAAATTTGAATGTGCAAGTATGGCAACAAAATCTTATGGACGAATTGCTTTGTTGTTTCCAATGTTGACCAATGGTTTTCACTAAATGTAAAATCCCAACCTAAATTCATGCATTTGTTTTTTTCCCTCATTAAATGGTGGTAGACAATGATGAATAATGCATGTGAACATAATCTAAGGGGGAAGTAAAAAATCATTTGCAACTGAAGATATAACCATTGTAATTTGTCATTTGTCTTCAACCTCTAAAACTTGAATGTGTTTTGATCCTTTACTTTCCCAGGTCCTTTCTCTTATCGTTGGGACAAAATGAACACCTATCTAGTCACTATTAACAACTAGGGTTGGAGGAATGTTATAAGCCTTCAATAGGTAAGTTATTTAATAAGCCATGTTGCATCTTTCTTTTGACCAATTAGGTAGTAGTTTACTTGTTGTTGTTGCGGCCATTTTGAAAGACCAATTCATGTATTGTTTCATGAATTGATAAGTCCATTTTCTTGTGATTGTAAACCCTCTAGGGCCTTTTTGTAAGATTTTAGATTTTTTTATCATTCCATGGAAAATAGGTTGCACAATGCCAATTGAAAGTGGCTTTCTAGCTTTTCTCATCTTTCGTAACATGACAACAAGTGAGTCACAAACTTCTCGGTAGCCTTCCAATACATGCATAAATTATTTATTGGATTTCACTATTGTCCCAACTTCCATTGCTTGTTTATAATTTGGTTTTAATTCACATCTTGTTGTGAACCACTCCCATAAGCATGCCCTATTCGATTTTTCATAAGGACTTGGCATGTTGGGCCTTTTGAATGTTGTTTTCAGAAAGTGTAATGCTTCGAATTATTACCATTTTTTTTATTGTAACTATAATGGGAGGCCACAAATGAAGTTGAAACAAGTTTGTGTAAAGTCCTCTTTTCTTTGACCGTTCCCATCGTCCTTTATAGGTGATAATCATTTCCTCTTCTACTGTTTCTTGTCATTAGTAGGTTCCTCATCCTTTTTCTTTATCTCTTGTGAAGATAATATTGTAGCTACAACTTTTCTTAGCTTGCCAACATGATGCTTTTCTGGTTTGTTGACAACCAATAACTTTTGAACAATTTGTTCGTTGAAAATTTGTACATCACATTTCAATTTTGCTTTTCTTTCCTCACATGTAATGCTTTTGAACATTGTTGTAAGTAGTCTTTTTTTGGCCATTTTGGACATTTCAAGCCTCTACCAAAAGGTTTGTAAATCACAAAAGAGAATCCCCACCAAAACCTTCAACATCACTTAAAAAAACTCTCGTGAATATTTTCTTAAAGTTGCTACTTTTTAAGTTTGTTGAGAAGGAAATTAGGAAGGAACAACAATTAAGATTATGAAAGTAAATAATTTAATCAATAAACATAATAATTGAATATAACTCCAAGTGGATGAAAATTTATTTTTACATTTATCCATGCTGAAAATAAAAATATTTTTTACAATTTAAATCAAAATATTCAAAAAAATATTTTATGTGCTGAAATGCATTTTGATAAATAAATAAGTTATTCAGCACTAAATTGCCAAATTTGTTTGAGTACTACGGTATGCGATAGGTTGGAAAAATACCTTCCATAATTTGGAAGTTACCTTTTTTATTTTATTTTTAAATTGCATATTTTTCCTTTCATTTCTTTTACATTACAAATTTGTTTTTTTACAAACTACGTTACATCTATTTTGATTCTACATAATAAAAGAAGTTTATCCCTTTCTCTAGTGTGTACATATTACATGCATAGTTGGTAGCAATACCATCAACCGTTAGTTTGAACAAGAAGCTAAATAAGGCAAAATAAGTTAAATGGTAGGTAAGGCCCATGGATAGGGGTGTTAGAAGGTGCCCACCCAAGGCAATAACCAAGGGTAATGTTGAATTTTTGCCCCTATTTAAAGGCCTTACAATGTGTAATGACCTATTGCGTGTGTGAAAAAAAAATGGTGGGCCTTTATGAAATGTATACAAGTTGCCCAAAAAAGTAAAATGACCTCCCATGTTAGTAGGGAATCTTATGGATTTAAGGCACCTTCCCAATACATTAAGAAATCTCTAAGATGTAATTACATTTATCAAAATGATTGAATGAAAAAAAGAAAGAAATTCTATGCATAATGATCAATTGTTGCATCAACAAAAAATAGAATAGATAACATCTTTGCATAGGAGGAAAAGATAAAAAACTAACCATAAAACAAACAAAATTTGGCACAAAATGCAATAAGAAGAAGCATGGCCATTGTTACTATTACATGCAATGAGTGAGTCAATGGGGTTAACTAGCATCACAAGGAATGCCAAACACGTGAGTGGGCAAATGGGATAAGATGAAATCCAAAGCAATTGGGCAATGAATGTCTTTGAAACAACATTAGAATGTATGTGATTAGAAATGAAATTCAATGTGGAATTGGGAACAATGGATTGGATGTGTTTAGGAAATTTCATTAAAGGTGATGAGTGATTTTACAAAAAAAAGGAAAAAATTATAGAAAAAGATGGTTGATTATGATTAATGGAGATGGATGAGATTTTTCCAATTCAAGAAAGAGCGGTGCTTTGTCTTTTAGTCTTGTACTTGGTTTAATGCCTTTGTTTATGCTTTTGTGTGCCTTTGAAATGACATTGGAGATGGTGATTGTGCCTTCTAGAAGTTAGGTTTTCACTACTCAAGGAGATGATTTTTTGTTTACTTTAAAAGGCTTGGTTTTATGGTGGAAATGTGAGGATGGTTTGGGTTATCAACTTTTGTTGGTTTTTGCATTATAATACCTATTTTGGGGGATGATGTGTATTTGGTGTGCATTCTTGATGTGAAAATACAAGCAACATATTGTATGAAGAAGATTTTTGTGATAACATGACTTTTTAAATGCTAGTTATGAGTATACATCATCACCTTTAACAAGAACTATTTGTTTTACTTGTTTGTTGTGTTTGAAAGTTCTTGATACAATTAGTGCTGTACTATGCATCAATATGAAAAAAATATTGGGGGAAAATGATGACAATTAAGAGAAGTTTGACCTTGTGCTTCTTGGCATGTAGGGAGTGAAGCAAAGGAAACAACTCAATTGATTAATTATGGAGTTATGGTCTTAGAAAAGTTTACAAGAAATTTATCACTTGGATATCCTTAATAGTTTGTTCATCTATTAGAGGTCAAGTCAAGGTTTCAAAGAGAAGATGCATTAGTTTGGGGCTTGAACATCTAGACAAATAGTAATTCAATTGGGTGGCTTAAGCTTCATGCATTTATGTGATTCACTTGAACTTGGCACATAAGCACAATCCTGGGCTTATGAGTTCTTGTTAAATAGTTAACATCCTATGTCAAAGATATTATTAACAAGCTCTTAGGCTTTTCATTTCAAAATGAATCCCTAGTTAGCCCATTAACTTCAAGTTCATTAAGCCTATGCTTAACTTGCAACACTTACCATTAGAGTACCTTCTTTTGATTTTTGGGAACAAAAAAATGTGATCATGCTTGTGCCTTAAGCGAGCTAATGGTTAGCTTTTTTTCTTGCTTGGAAGCCCATTGTTTATTGAGTTCCAAGCTAAGAATAAACTTAAGGACTACTCATGTGCCCAACTTAATTGACATTTATGGAACAAGGGAAGAGTTGTCATAGTTGATTTGCATTACATGCAAAATAAAGGATAAAAGTTCTAAGAAATGTATTTCTAATCATCAAAACCTTGTAAAACTTTATTTATAAAACACATCACATATTCGGAAAATGTACATAGGTATTAAAAACAAGGGATAATTTAAAAGGTGTAAACTTAGTACAAACCAAATGTTAAAAACTCTCCATTTCAACAACCAACAACTTTCAATAGGTCAACTGTGGCAATGGGGGGTGTGTCATGAAGGGGTGGAAGTTAAGAAGTAGTTAGGCCTATTGCTACTACCAAACTTAAGATGGAGGATGCTTGCATCCTTTGCAATGTAATTGAAATTCTTTGATGGAGAAAACTAACCAAGATAGAAAGTGGAAGGCCCTTTAGATTCGTTTTAGGCTTTAAATAACATTGACATACTTGTATAAGAACACATTAGCCTCTTTGTGTAAACATCCAAATACTTCAATTGCTAGAAGAAAAAATCAATTGGTGGGGTGTCGATTGTAGTAGCTTCTTTTTTTGGCTTGAGTTGCATCAGACGCAACAAATCTTTGAATTGTGCAAGATTGTGGAAGTAGATCTACATGCATTGTTGATTCATTCTATGAATGCTGAAAAAACATAGAAATATCACAAGGCGATGTTGTGATTCATTAGAGACTATAATCTAGATATTAAGGTGATTGTAGCATAAGGGTCACTTGACGTGGATAGGGATATGTGCAAGGAAATATTCAATGAATATGCCCAAAGTGATCCATATAAGTTCTAGAGTTTTTACTTTTGTGTTACAATATTTAGTAGCCTCCTCTTTTGGTTACATGTCATCAATAGATGCACACAAAAAAAAAAGAAAAAAAAGGCAAAGTAAACATGAAACTAGAAAAAGAGCACATGGTAATAATGCCAACAAAGATCATGAAAGCTTAAGCGCAAAAAAATAAATCATCATGTCCTTGCAAGGGCACAAGTACACACAAAAACAACATCATGAAAATAAGACTTAAGAGTACAAGGGAAAAAAAAAAATCAGAGCAAGAGGACATGCAAAAGAGGAAAAAAAACCATCATGAAAGTTGAAAGCCCGCAAAAAAGAAAAAAAAAGAAAAAACAGTATCAAAATGCAGGCACCACAAAGATGATGCATATATACCTTGAAAGCAAAAGAAGAGAAAATCCAGAAACATGCTAAAAGATGCCCCCCCCAAAAAAACCTAGCTTTTCTTTATGCCCCAGAATGCTCTATGTTAGGTGCATTTAGATTTTCAGCCCCTCCACTTGGTCTATCAGCCTTTTGAGGGGATATTCAAATGGGGAAGGGTCTATTAAACACAAACCCTTCTCCTACACAAATTTTCCCCAATACTCTTTACAACATAAACAGGTTAAACCTTTAGAATTAGGCCCCCTTTACACTAGGAGTCAGGGCCAAAAACTTTAGGCCAATTTTGGGCATTTTTGGGTTGCAAATTGGCCCCAAGTTATTAATAAATGCTAGAACATTGACATCAGGATATAATAAACATTGGCCCCAAGGGTTGCAAATTGGCCTCCCAAATTTGATGGTATCCTTTTTCCAGCCTTGGGGCCAATACAAGACCATAAAGTTCAGCATTTATTTGTACTAGGGCCCTTGACTCTTAGTGTAAAGCCCTTGGGGCTGATTTCGACTTTTGCATCAATAGGAACTAGTGTGGGCCCCGTGCATAATGCACAGGTGTGTTATATACCCCCCCTCGGTCCTTCTCATTTTCCACTTCGGTTCTTCTTTACCCCGTCGACCCCCCCCCGTCCTTCCCATTTTCCACTCCGGTTCTTTACCCCGTCCGGAGTCAGGGGAAGTTACTTTCTTCCTGTCCTTTAACTACTGCCCGTCCGGAGACAGGGGAAGGAACTTTCTTCCTTTACTGTAA
>Ga0116231_10008274_pt1 | contig 18348 bp, 9 predicted proteins | sample S1TSphgellanicum_2_FD_89695 | JGI IMG/M metagenome (GOLD analysis project Ga0116231, IMG submission 89695) | Host-associated microbial communities from peat moss isolated from Minnesota, USA - S1T2_Fd - Sphagnum magellanicum MG | ecosystem: Host-associated > Plants > Peat moss > Unclassified...
AACCACCGAGAAAAAAAAAAAAAAAAAAATAAAAAAAAAAAATGAGTGGGAAGAGACTTTTTTTCTCCACCCCAAGAAAAAAATACACCTCACCAAAAAAAACCCCCCCCCCCCCCCCCCCCAAAATACAAACACTCAACTGGAACAACACATTTTAAGCAAGACGCTTACAAAAAGGGCTGAACCTGGCATAGATAGTGCAGAGACAAACAGGAAGGTCACTGACAAGAAAGACTCTCTCACCTCACAAGGAGTTTCTCCCTCTGTGTGTGTGTGTGTGTGATCCCTGCAGTTCCTCTTGCATGAGTTTGTCAAACTTCTCCCTCGCTCGCTCCTCTGTTCTGCTTGTCGAAGGCCCGAACCCAGCGGCAGCTGCAGCACCGCGGCAAACACGGTGCCCTGCACTGCAGAAATTCGAAAAACGCGGCACAGAAGAGAAGCTGCTCGACTGTTCGTCGACTGTTCCGGGTATAACGATACCAAAGTATATAGACGGTGAAATCCGGGTATAATAATCCCCCACCCACCCCCCCCCATTCCTGTACGCTGGAAAGCAGGCCACTCTGCGGGTATGAAACGTTACCCTGCACTTGTTTTTTGCCCTGTGTAATTTAGGACACTAGACTAGGCCTAGTTTGTGTATGAAATATAGTAATAGTACAGGCCCCAGGGCTTTCGAATTTTCTTTATTTTGTGAAAAATATGTTGAGAAAAACATTCTGTCAGAAATTCACTGTTTTTGCAAAAAAAATAAATTAAAATCCCCAAAAATCCCCACTATTGCCTACTATGTGAAAGGGTATTTAAGATTTTCTTCTTTCATACTTAGAGACTCTTGTTGAAATTCTGGAGTATTCAGATTGGGGCTGCCAGACCCCTTTTTCAAACAAGTAATTATTTCAACAAAATGTGCCGAACATGAGTCATAGGAACAAGATTTTGGTTTTCATTGTGTAGCCAAAAATATAAATGGATTATTCAAGATTTGAATTTTGTTTCTGGTTTATTTCCACATTTGGCTAAATTATTCCGAGAGATGATCGTCACTTTGGCTTAAAAAAAAAACTCCAAATTATTATTTTTTCCTAGGGGCAGCTTCAACACATGTCTCTATCCAAGAATTGATTAATTGAGAAGATTTTATGTCATCCTGAATATTCTGAAAGATTCCTTATTTTCCTTCACAGAATTTTGTTCTTTGAAAAATAATGTTGTTTGAAAATATCAACATGTTTACAAATAATATAATTTGTATACAAATCTGACCAAACATTTGAGGAATGTGCCCCACCCATGGACCTTAAACCACATGGTGAATGGTTATCAGAAAGAATAAAGAGGGGCACCTTACAAAGGGCCTCTTACTTTTACAAGTCCTTTTGCTGGCAACAAGTTTTGTCCTATCATGGAGGAGGCATTGTTGATGTGTATTTGGTGCTCTCAAGGAGCATAAAAACTTTCTCCAAGTGCCTTTCTTTACCTGTGATCTGGCCACTCGGTTTGGAAACTCATTTTGGGAACATCCCTTACCTGTGAGACTTACCTACTGTATGAGGCACAAAGTGAACCTTATCATAAACCTAAACATGCGCTACTTTTTATTGTAAATGGCAAGGCCACAATGTGACACTGCACACCCCTTGTTAAAATTGCATATGCGAATAGAAGGTTTAAAATCGTCTCCTTGCCACTAACTTGCCACCAAGATACCAGTAGAGGCCTAATTACCTTAACTTTTCAAAAAAAAATAAATGTAAGCATGTGCAATTCTAAAGATCTCTTTCCATTAGGTTGTTGTGACCACATTTACACACAATATGATGTGATCACAATAGCATAATGTGAAGCCATTATTCTATGGAGTGTGCTATGTCACAACAGCATAATGCGAAATCATTGTTATGAGGAGTGTGGTAGGATCATAGCAGCATAATGCAAAGACATTGTTTAAAGTGCCTTGTTTTGTGTTGCACAAACAATAGCTTTCCATTGGAGAGTTGTAAGTGCATTGAAAATATGTAATTAATCATGTTAGGCACTCTGAGAACACATGTTTTCATTAAAAAAAGGATAAAAGTCATCATATGGTGACTCAAGATTTGAGTCACAACTCCTGCAATTTGTCCATGCTTGATCGTAGCTAGTGGAAAAAACATAATGGAAAGTGATCATTGTAGCCTAATGAAAATACATGTCCTAAGTTGTGCGATAATAATGCAACAATGCAACGGGCTGTCATTCCACTTCCACTGCTTGAGGACCCCTCACCCATTGCCACCTCTATATATCCTATATATGTTACAAGTAGTTGAAGCTAATTTCTAGTTGGCCCAAGATGGTTGAGATTTTCAACTTAATAATATCCAATAAATTAACTTGGACCATTTCCTTCTTCCACACCTTCATTTTTTTAGAAAACTACAATTTTTTTGGAATAAAGTCTTGCATGTTTCCAATTTACATCATCATTAAAAGATTCTCTTATGATTTGTAGATTGAATGCTAAGATGGGGTGAGAGGCTACCTATTGAATAACATTTTTTGGTAAAAATTGATTCTTAAAATCCAAAAATGGTATTGGAGGATTCAATTTTTTTCCCCATTTGAACTTTTAGCCCAACTGGCATTTTGGGGTAGTTTACAAGGTGTGAGATTGGCCCAAGGCTATAAAAAAAAGGTATTTATAGCTATAGCCATGTGGTTAACTTTTTAAAAGTTTTATTGCTAGTTTTTTTAAAGGTAGTTTGTGAAGGTTATCAAAAGTTTTCTATTATGGAAAAATGAAGGTTATATGTTGATTTTTAAAAATAGAATTCCAAAATTTTATGTGTAGAAAATGGAATAAAACCAACTAGATTTAGCAAGTTGATAATTGTAAAAAATGACTACAATTAAAAAATTCCATTGTCTAGACTTCAAAATCCAATTTTAAAAATAAAAAAGTTGTAATTTTACAATTTCAATTTGCAAACTATGAACAATGCATTATATTAGTGTGACTTATAGAGAAATTGAACTTCTAAATTGCTCATTATGACATAAGTGGCTTACAAAAATTAAACAAAACATTTAATCAACACGTGAGTTGAAACTTGGAAGTTCAAAAGTTAAAATATGCAAAAGATACAAACAATTTTAGAATCCAAATATATTATTGATTCATGAAGAAACAAGATGCAAAATTGAAAATGTAACCTATAATCTATCACAATTTATATAATGCACATAAAAACCCCAAATGCAACAAAAAAATATCAAAAGAATATGGGAGTTTGGAGGCGATGTTGTTTAGGGCATCAAATATGAGATCATGGATGTCACCCTTCAAGTCTAAAGTTTTGAACATAGTAGCCAAAGTTTGGAGTTAAAGTTTCAAGTTTCCAACAACATGAACACTAAACATGTTTACATCATGAAACTTAAAAGATCAATCAACAAAATGTGAAAATTTGAAAGGATACAATAATAAAACTAAGCACCACCATAGTGTTTGCTTTCATGCTTCGAAGACTCAATTACATCCTTGTGAGGGAAGTGAACTAATGTGAAAAATTGTTGCCAAAACATCCTCACAACCATGGGAAGTTCAAGACCCAACATATTATGGAGGTTAAGTTTCTAGAATCAAACTTGAAAAACACCTCTCATCCTACACATTTTCAAGAACAAAAACACTTGTTATTTCAACAAGTTTAAAATATTCAAGTAGATTATGGCATAACATTCTAGAAGATGAAATGGTACACCACAACTAAATGACATGGTTGCCATGAAGGGGAAATCACATGACATTTGTTACTTGACTTTTCATATTGATTTCAAAGAAGCCTTGTTACATGTCAAGTGTCAAACCAAAAAAGATCTCTAGTATTGAAATTGGCACAACATTTTCCTTTTTAGGAAAATACATTGGGTTTCGACAAATTGACATTCCAAAACATCAAAATGTTTCAAGGAATCTTTAGCAACCTATTAAAGCCAATATTAAGGGTACATGATGCTAAATGCATCAAGTATCTCATGTGAAAGAAAACAATTGTGTAATTCTATTAAGAAGGATTTTGCATTTTTTTCCACAATAAAACTAGCCCAAGAAAAACACTAGCAAGTTGCCAACAACCAAACATTCAACAAATAAACCAACCTAAAAAGCTTGGAAGAACAAATAACAAACATTATGCATTCAACACATGCATGTGAAGTGAACCAAAAAAAAAAAAGGGTTAATGAAGCACAAAATATACATCCTAAAAAAATGAAAAATCCAAATTGAGTTTATGGAAAATTTGTAATTGATGTTTCCATTCAATTCACTCACTAGTCTTAGACCTACCAGCTTGTGACATAAATCTTGGACCCCCTTTGTGACATAGACCTTGTCCCTCATCATTTAGTCATTGTAATGACAAAATATTTGAATAAATAAAATTGAGATGTTCAACAAAGGATTTAGAAAGTTAAATCCATAATAGAGCAATATATTCATGAACACATGCCAACAATGAATGGTACACACAAAATGAATTTGGGCCAAATTTGGTGGCATGATCAAACACACAAAGAATACATCCCTATTTGACAAATATTGATTGCAATGATGGATTTGCAAACAAAGATATTTTTTGCTTGTGAAAATTTGATTGAAAGCTATGCATTAATTCTAACATAAAGAAGATATAAAAAAGTGACAACAAAATGTCAAGATCAACTAAAATGTCAAAGTTGGTTACAACTTATGGGCATTTCCAAGCCCATGTTCACCAAAATAGTTTTGTATTTTACCATGACCCTTTAGACTAAATTGAACATCCAAATCCATCTTGTTTTATCATTTTTCAAGAGCTTTAGTTTCCATGATGTTAATCAATTTGGTGAGCTCCAAATGATTTTTTAGACTTTTCAAGAAGTATTGATAGAAAGCTTGAAATAGCCCTTTCAATTGATGCACCAAAGGAAAAATAGACAAGCTCTATATTTCAAAATTGGTGCAATGAGATACACAATGCATACCTAAACTAAAAAAAGCCCATGATTCACAAATTTGGATTGTCACACTAGATTTCAAACCTTGAAAAACATTCACGTCATCTACACCAAAATTAATATTTATTGCTACAAAATTTAGATCCAAACCTCCTTCTCACAACAATGAATGCATTATGCACTTGGTCAAATTATCACCATTGGACCCATTGACCACCTACACAAAAGATAGCAACAAGGGAATGCATCTACCACATAAATGTGGACATATAACCATTGTTGGTTATCAATTGAAGTCATTTCATCATAGGTGATTGAAAAATATTTTACTTTTGTCACTACTACTTTCAAGGCCTTCAAAACTTGTAGGTGAATGTGTTTACCAATTTCCCACCCATAAGCACCACTCCAATGCTTCTTGGGCATGTTTTTCACCTTCAAGTATTCATATAAAAGCTTCAAAGCTTCATATTCAACCATGCTTGCCTATTTTGCAAAATGTGGAAAAGTGTAGCAAATTGCACATTCTTGTGGCAATTTTCCATTGCCATATCATCACTCACATTGTAGAATAGAATGAGGTCGTCAAATAGCAAATAACACCAAGTTCCAACAATGTTTGTTATTTTTCTCATAATAAATTTGATTAAACCTTTAATAGGGACATTGTGTTTTATTTGATGTTTTCCCATGTGCTTCTCCAAGTTGTCTTGATTGGGCAAAATGTGCTTGGCCACATTGGTGATGGTTTTTAAAACAACACATTTCACAAAAACCAGGACCCAATCAACCATTTCCAACTTTGCCCAACTAAACTGAGGCACCCAAAAATCCTACCATTTTTTATTTGCATCATAATTATTTTAAACTTTTTTTGATGGAAGCTCCACAGTAACAGAATCTATGATTCAAATGAAATAAAAAAACAAGGGGATGGTTTGTAGGGGTTCTCCAAGTCAATTGTAATTAAAATTATTTTGCCTTTAATTGAAAGATGAAATATTAGAACCTTCCCCAAATTCCACGGAACCATCATAATCTTATTGCAAAAAATAATGAAACTTGGATCAATGTGAATCTTGGCACTATTATGTGCATTGCAATTGGAAAATAATGTTTTTGCTTTAAAGTTCAAAAATAATTTCATATGCACCATTGTGATTTGAAACTTCAACCACTCAAAACACCTAAAACCCAAAAACCCTAACACCTTCTAAGTTCCAAGTTCCAAACACTCCTAACCTCCAACTTCTTGGATCCCAAGTTCCAAGCACTATGACCCAACATCAAAACATCCAAAACCCCAAAACTATCAAAACTCCCAAGAAATCTAACATCTTTTACATTCTAAACACCTATGACCCAACATCCAAACACTCAAAACATAACACCCCATGTCTTGAAATGAAAACTACAAATATGTAGAACCGTTGCAAAATGAAAACATCTAGAAATTTGAAATGTAACATTCCCATGTTACAAAATCACAAATGCAATACATTGTTTTGTAATAATGCATAGTTACTTGAAACAACATTCTTAATACATACTACCTACATTATCCAATTAGTTGTCATTAAAACTTATAGAATGTAGTTAAATGCAACAAAATCTAGAGTGAATTGCAAGTTCCTAACATCCAAATCTCAATTGAAGCTCCAACAACTTTGCATAAGTTGTAACTATGTGGCTACAAGCCACCGTCATGTTGAGATTACATCATTGCATGCACCATTGCTAATAGCCAACAAATTTGGATTTTGGTTATTAGTATCCTAAGTTACATAATTGTCACAAGCAATGTATTGAGTTTACTAAGCGACTAATCAATGGGCAATAATAATAAGAGCATTTGAAGCTTCTAACTAATGCATTTACTAGTCAGTTGCTATGCTATCAGGGCAAATTGTATAGTGCACATTATACAATCTAGATTCTAGTGTCACTATATTTTGAGGATTTTTATCAAGGAAACACATGGCAACTTGCTAGTGGTTACAAGCCAAATTGTAAGGTAACAACTATAAGCTGCAATTTTAATTTACTATTGCCAATTAATGGCTAGCTCTTTGAGCAAAAGTATTTGCAACATGAAAGGCCAAGATGTAGCCAAATACAAAAGTTGTCATTTTAAGGTCTAATCATGATTAAAGGAATGGCTAGAAATGAACAATCCCATCCCAATGACTATGTAGCCAATGTAGTGTTGTGATTCCTTATGGCCATGGATGTACACTTTCAGATTACACATCCTAAAAAAATTCCCTTTTTTCCTTTTGTACTTGGAGCACACCATTTTTTAATATAGAAACCTGACAATATTCAGCCAGAAAAAAAAAGACTAAACTGGACTGAGACATGGAAGGCTATTAGGAGAAAATAACCTTATGATAGGAAATAAAATACTGATAATTATTACTTGGCATTCTACCTTTTACATATTATAGTAACATTGACAACATTAGACAATATGAGCGTTGACAATTGATAGATCTACATAAGTGAAAATTTGCCAACAGTTATATGATGGTACCAAATTGGAGCTCAAAATACAACAAAAAATAGCCAAGGTGAACCAACACCCACGTTGGTTCCTTTACCTTTTTGAGTGAGGCTTCTTAATGGCCATTTAAAACCCAAAAAATGTTAGATTTGAACTCAAAGACCCTGATTTAGTTGAAGCATGGGATCTTTGAAATATTTAGCAATTATTCAAATGGATTTTGGAATTTTTACCATGGTACCAATGTGGATGCTGGTTCACCCAAGGCGTGAACAAACCCTTACCCAAAAACAATACTACAACCCCTATATAGTCCAATCATAACCCAAGTGACATCACCTAAGTTACCACAACCACAATCCTCCAGAGATCCTAGGTCTTCAATTTGAAAACAATGATTAATCCTGACTAGTTTAGTGTAGTGTAAGGGTTTAGGTGAAAGCCCAAGGGGTCAAGGTTTGTAGGAATACCCAGGAGGGGGGCCTTTATTCCGATGCAGCCCACTCCCTTGGTTTTAAGTCTTAACACAACATAAAACTTGTTGCAGTTTTTTTCATGTGGTTCCTGGCAAGTATCATAGGAAAAAAATGAAAACCAGCTTTTGGAAATGTAATGCCCAGGGATTAGTCTGGAAATGTGGATTTACACAATTAACATGTGGATTCTAAACAATGGTTAGGTCAGTTAGACCAAGAAGATTTGTCCATTGTGACTTGTAAGACCAAGTCCACACACACCCCATATTTGGGCCTTCATACTTGTTTATCACATCCAACATAGGTGTGTTGATAAGGAACATAATGTTAAATAAGCAAAGGGTTCTTACACATGTTGATGCAACCCATTATAGACTTTGGGTCTTCTTTTGCACATTTTGTGCCTGCAATGTGTGTTTTCAGGTTGTAATAGAATCTATTATTGGCCCAAAGTGTGCATAATAGGACCCAAGTCTATTACAGGCCCAAAATGGGCATTACAGAACCCCAAGTCTATAATGGGGAGGACCAAAATGTCTTTGGACAGCTCCAGACATATCTTGAATGAGCAAATGGACATCTTGGAAAAAGGAGTAGGCATTAATAAAAACCCTTTGCTTAATTACTTGGTCTTCAATGTTGATTGTTTTCCCTGGCCCCACTCATAAACATACAAAATTGGACAGTATAAAGTGAACAACAACCATTTAAATGTTATCACCTGGGGCAATCATTATGACAACCTATTAAATTTGTTTGTTCTAAGCCTTTGTGAAGCCATTGTATCCTATTCCACATACAAGCCCAACGCTCATAGAACAATCAAATTTTAAAATTTGTGATAATAAATTTATTGTAAAATTTTCCTTTTCCCCACCTACATATTATTTGCAACTTGTGAACTGGGCCATTTCCTACATGTTCACACATGAATCAACAATTTCGAATGTTTGTTACTACTTTATATTAATGGTTTTTTGTTAAATTTTAAAAAATAATATCAATATAATTGGATCTATGTATCAAAAAATTAACACATTGCAATCAATCCATTATATTGATGTGAAAAAGCTTCTTATGTTCAATTGTGTTGCATATATTTTGATTATTTCCATTGTGTGGACTTATTTTGAATCTCTTATCTTTTAAAACCTTGTGGTACACTTACAATGCTTATAGAATGTGTTTTCAACATTTCATTACATTGGATAAGAGTCTAATATATAGTTGTTTGTACATAATTTATTTAGTTTTAAAACTTTTGTATTCAATTTTAAATTTTAATAAATGATCCTTAGGAATGGTAAAGCTAATACTATAGTACAACGGCTAATTTGACACTAAATTAAGTTTTTGAAAAATTTGAGAAATATTTCATAATTGTGTCAAAAGTTTTAGAAACCTTAATTGTCATTCATTGAATGTTTTCAAAACCATGCCACCACTTGTCGAATGTTCACGAAGCCCTACTACATATGTTGAAGGTTCATCATGCACTATTTTTCTAGTATGCTCATAGTTTGCTTGTAGGGTTGCAATGAATGTTTTAAAAGAGATGTACCACCATAGTGCTTCCTAATGTTGATGTTCCAAGATTCATACTACCTTTTCTTCTTTCAAATATTTGTAAAAATAGATCTTTGTCGTGCATCATGCAAGTAAACAAGCAATCATTCCTTGCCTAATACAACTCTTTCATGACTTGAAACAATAATCCTTGTTACAATAACTCCATCATCATCATCATTGCAAAAACCATGATTTGTTGACATTTTGTGCATTTGTAAATGCAAATATCCCACTTGTATCTCCATCATGATCTTTTTTGAAATCCTTGGGTTCTTTGTGTTTTATTGTTTTTGTCACCATAACAAAGTCATGCCTTCTATTTCCCTTTCATATTTCACAACATTCAACTACTTTTAGTTCTTCTTATGTCACATCCCTTCCTATTAATGTTGCAACTTATCTTACATTTCCATCACGACTTGTGTTGACAAAACCCTTGAAGCTTCTTTTTTTGTTTCAAAATTGTAAATGTTGTTGCAAGGTGAAAATATAATTAAGTGGATGATTTGGACTATCACAACCGTAATGTTTTATAGATTGTATATGAATTATTTAAATGTAAAGTCATATTGCACATTAACATTTTCAAATTTTTAGTTATCCATCTTGTAATAAATGTTTTTGGGAATCATATTAAAAATTATTAATGAATTTTAAGGAAAGGATGGACTCATAGTGGACATTTGAACCAAACACATATTTTTTTTCACAAATATTCATATGTGAATTCAAAAGTATGCCATAGAAGGGACAAGTGTTTTTGAAAAAAAATAGGACAACATCAAATGAGATTTTTATGAATAAAATGCATTGAAACTTTCCTTATAGAAAAAAAATTAATATTATATTATCAAGTTTTACTAGTCTCCATTTTTCATTCAAAACTAATGTTTTTACATGGATTTTTACCAAACATATGTTTAGAAATCTACATACTTGGGGTTACCTGACGCGCTCCTAAGCCCCTTGCTAGACCCACTTGAGGGTCCAAGTACGTTGAATTGCGGAAAGTTGAGACTTGAGGGCCACTCCTGATTTCCAGCACTAAAAGGGAGTAGAGGGGTGTGCTAGAAGTCCCGGATTAGATTAGGAAGAAGGACACGTATTATCTCACTCGAATCTGCATCCAAAACCAACCACAAGAGGGTTAGTTTACATTCGAAAACACCCTTGGGTGTTGGGACAAACCACGGGCACTTGGATTCGCTTGACTCACCACGGCCCGGACTCGGGGGAAGCCATGACCTTCCCCCATATAGTATTCTCTGCAACTCTCCGCCAAGGCTACATCCGAATGGCACTTTTTCTGGGGACTCCCAAGGAGGAGTCCCAAAACTGTCCCGGGACTTTGGGAACTCATATTTCCCGGCTCCAACCTCCGATTGGAGTGAGGTCTGAACCAAAGTTGTAGCTCTTCTCAAGAGCTTTCCAACGCCATGTCGCATTCCTTCAGCCGACGTCAGGAAGAGGTCGATTCCCGACTTTTAGTGGTCGGGAGTCAAATTGTCAGTTTGACTCCCGGCCTTTCTTTTGCCCATAACTTGAGCTGCAGATGTCCAAATGGTACATACGAGGCCATTTTGGGCATCTACACTTCAAGATCCTTCCATTGATATAAAAAACACATCAATGCGAGGTGTTTTGACCCTTGAACTCGAGCTCTAAGTTTTCGGGAGTCTCGGAGGACTCCAACTTCCCACTTTTGGGGGTGTGAGTTTCATCCTCACACTTATCCCAAAGTGGGGGTGCGACATTACCCGTATTTTTCAATAAAAGCACAAGGAATTACATTGGATGCATAATTTATTAATTATCAAAATGCAAAATATTTAGCTCATGTTAAAAATGAACTCATCGAAGGCCAAAAATGAGCCACCTCACCATGCTTCTACCTTATAACTTGGCTTATAACTCTTTTTCATGTTGTAAATTTTTTCATTTTTAAAAATGTTAACCAATTGTTACAAGATTGTTAAATTTCAAATGTTCTCATTATTGAAGGTGGATTGAACATTGTCACAATAATAACAATGAAAAAGTCAAAATGGAGTTCAAGTTTTTTGCTACTTCTCCAAGCTTCCATTCTTTTATTGTTGCATGCACTCACTCCTACCATAGGTCTTCCATTTTCTATCACAACACACATCTTGGGTTTTGCGATTAAGCTTTGCAACTATGTTATAGTTAGAAAAGACATATGTAACTAATCATTCACAAGTTGCTAAACCCATGTCATTTCACCCATTTAATCACAAAGGACATTTAATTGCAAAACCTAATCATCTTATCGACTAGGGGTTTTTTTTTTTTTGGGCTTAATATTGAAATTCCATGTCATCAATGACCTTGGTATGATATGTAAAGTGCATGCCATTTCAACTTATTCATTTTATTTGACTAAGTATTACAAAAGACACCTTAATGGATGGATGACATGTGTTAAAAATCTATAAACACATTATGAATTATTACACATGACCAAAAGTCAATTTAGTTTACCCCATGTGGTTAATGTAACCAAAAGTCAACCTAGCTTAACCTAGCTTAGCTTGCCTAGCCAAAAGTCAACTTATTTTAACTTAGTTAAGCTAGTTACCTATGTTAAACAACCTAGGCTACCTAATTTAAGTTAAGTGGCCTAAATTAAAAGCAAACATTAAACTCCTAGCCCAAGAAACCTAGACTAGATTACTTAACCTAAACCAAGTGGCCTAGGTATCATAGGTTGCAAGAGTGAGGATTTGAACCCTTCACCTTCACTTTGGGGTTCAAGTCCTCAACCATTGCACAACCATAGTTTTTTATACCAATTATATTTAACACAAAGTTATAAAGCTCAAAATTTTTAACAATGAATTAACCTTGGCCACCCTAGGTTGACCTAGATCAACCTATTTACTACCTACCAATTTAGCTTAGACCTAGACCTCCCTAGGTTGACTTAAGATGAATTAATTTGTCGACTTATACTATTTACTAACCTAGCCTAAGTTAACTTAAGCATTATTAGGTTTAGAAAAAAACCTAAGATAATTATGTCGCATCTAGTTACATCATAGTCGTATTTAGTTGCATCATAGTCGGATTTAGTTGCATCATAGTCGGATTTAATTGAATTTAGTCACATTATAGTTGCATCTAGTTGCACATAAACTTGAGGTGGTTACAAACTTGATAAAATATTTTGTAATGAAGTTATCTAGGTTGATTTGACAAAAACCCTAAAGATAGGAACTTAGGCAAGCCTACTTATGTTAATCTATTAATAAGGTAATCTATTTTAGGTATATTTAAACATATTAAATGTAATAAATTTATTATGTCTAGTTAAGTAACTTACAAAATAACCTATATTATGAAGTAGGTTTTTACTAGGTAGCCTACATACATAGGTTAATTTTATAAGTATGTTAACCTAAGTTAGTGTGTTAAATAGTCAAAAAGTCGAGGAATTATGTGTCACCTTTTTCAAAACGATTATTAATACTATACCCATATTACAATTAATAATAGATTGTTTAGTACACATACACATGCATGTGAATCCATGACTTCAAAAACCTCATGGCACACCAAAAAAATGGCATGCATGACAAATATTGGTGCCATAAATTCAAAACACACAAAAACTTACGGTGTCACAAAAAATCATGAATTGCCATGAAAATTTGTGACACCTTGTTATCAAATGTCATGCCATGTCATCATCAAATGGAAGATCAAATCAATATTAATCGTAAAGGATAACAATATTTTCAATTAGGTAATAAATGAAATTAATTTATCAAATCAATGACATGAAAAATGATGTGAAGTTGGTGTCATAAATCATGGGGTGTTGCGATTACTAGCCAACCTTGTTGCCATGTGGCATGCCACATCAGCATCACATGACCATAAGTTGTTATTATTCACCAAAAGTTGCAAGAATGAATGGAATTTGGTTATTACCTAATTTTGGATTATTAAAAATACATTAAAATATATATTTTTAAATTTTAATATTTGTGTAAAAACCATCAAGTCATGATATAAATTATAATCACAAAATGATAATGCCATGTGGCACCACAATGTCTTTTACAACTATGTACTCATTAACATGAACCTATAGTTATAATTGTAGTAAAAAAAAGACAATAGTCGTTATAGTCATAGGTTGAAAAACCCAAGACATGTTATTGTGTATCCTTTTCAATGTATTTTTTCTTTTTGCTTTTGAATATGTTAAGTTCATCCAAATTTTTTGACTTTCATGATCGACATGATGATCTTTCATTTTTCATCCTTTTTTCAAAGATTTGTTGCTAGGTGACAATGTTCATTCTTTGCAATAGATTACAAGCCAAGTTTTTTCTTCCCTAATTGGTCCCTAGGTTTTTTGACCTATTCATCACTATTTGCAAACTCGCTCACCTAGTGATTTTTTACTTTAGGTTAAATTTAAGGTTTGTGGATGTCCAAGGTTGGGCTTTTTGCTTTTTAAAGCCAATGCACGTTTGGACATTCCAAATTTGTATTATAAGGAAGACATAGTGGGAGTGGAAAAAGTCTTGGATGCATCAATGTAGGTTCTTGAACATCTTCACAAAGTTAACAATTTTTACAAGTTTGTGCACATGTGATTTAGAGTGATTAGTATTTCTAACCCTAAAACCTTGCCTATTATGTTAAATTCTGATATTTTTTTCTTTCTTTTTCCTATTGGATGATTTAGGAATTGCCAATATATGAATTATATACAAATTTGGTTCAGATATGTTGATCATATACAAATTTAAACCTATTATAAAAAAAAGGGAAAGGATTTTTTTTGGATGTTATTTGTAAATTTTTTTCATATGTTATGATAATTAAGCCTTGATTGGTGTTATGGTGGTGTTTGATGATGTATTAGGGTGTAAAAAGAGACAAAATAGACTTCATGGTCTTAAATAAAAGTTCATGTGGACATTTCTTCAAGGAATCAAACAACTATTACAATCTATGGTTTGGGATTCATAAACTCAAGGGCTAGTTGTGGTAATAATTATTGACATCATAAAAAAAAGTTCTAATGTCAACAAATTTATGGAATCATCTTGTGATTAATGGCCAAGTTTGTGTTGTTATTATCAAGCATTGTTCCAAAACCATTACATCCATCTAAGGTTTCATTTCCTTGTTTTGTTGTTGTTGTTGACCATAAAAATCAAATCAAATATGTTTTAAGGGAATGAAATCCCTAAAATTGGCATGTTAAATGAAAAGTCCAAATTTTTGAATTTGAAGTTTTTAGTTGTGTACCTTTGTTGAAGCTATTCATGACTTCAGCAAACATGGTTTGGGGTGAACCCATCCTTGGGTGGTACCACTAGGAACCACCTCAAGGAATGGTTAAGGAACTAAAAACAACCAAATTGTTTTTTTTAGCCCTTTTTGTTAAATATTTTCACAATTATAAATTATTATTTTTTCATGTTTATCAATTGCATGTTCTAATATATGGCTTGAAGTTTATTTGGGAATTTGAGAAACTGGAAATTTTTAAAATTTATATTCTTAATTAAAATGGCCCCTTAAAAAATCAATGGCTTCAACTTTGGAAATTCATAACTAAATCCTATTTAACCAATTAATTTTCAAATAAGAATATAAAAATAAAATGAATTCCAAATTACCTTGGGAAAAAAAATCATAAAAAAATTTATAAATCATGTTCCAAATTTATGTTTCTGACCAAAAAAATTCAAGGAAAAAAAAAGTGTTACGTTCCTGAAACTTTTTTTAAATGCAATGATTAGGAACATCAAAATACATGATATTCTTGATATTATTGAGATTTCAAAATCTATGGAAATTGAGAAATTTATTTAATTTATTTTTTATGAAAATGTTCATTTAAATGTTTTCCTACGATTTTTCAAAGTTCGATGAGTCCAGGAAAATCAAGGTGTGACATTCCTAGTGGTATCACCCAAGGATAGGATTGCCCTTTGGCATTTTTTTGTGGCCTTTTCATTGGTAAATTAGACTTTTACATGTGGTAATGTAATTTTATGTAAGTATTGTATATACAAAAATTGTGGGTTTTAGATTTCAAATAAGATTTTTGACAATTTTATCATGATGAATTTGAGCTCATGGAATTGGGGACATGACATTAAGTAAGAACATTTAATTATTTACCAATTTATATGTTTTGTCTTTATATAGTTTCCTTGCATTATAGAGGTGATTGGAACTTTTCCTCACATTTTTCAACCTTAAACCTTAAATCATGATTACCACTTTGTGCATGGTAAGATTTGGATTTTATATGTGTAGTATCCACATGAAGCAAATTAGCTTAATCACAATTTTTTTTATTATGAAGCTTATTACATATAAATAGAAGTTGAAAAATGTATGGAAGATGAAAATTTCACATAAACAATATAAGTTCATTATTGAATCACACAAATGTCTAGGAGTATCTTGTGCAATTGTTCCATAACACCATTTATAACAAGATGCATAGGTCCAAAAATAATTAGGTTTCCATTTCAAGTCTTGCATCATTTTTTTCACTTGCATGTTTTGTAAAAAAACAAATTGATGTTTCCTATTGGTTCCCAAGTGCAAATTTAGTTATTTTAATATAGTTGAAGTCTTATCATCCATGTTGGATGAATGCCAATCCATGTAAGCACCTTGATGGATGTAATCATTAACCTAGATGGTTGATTTTAAACAATTTGCACATAGTTGCATGTATTTCTTGATTATATATGTCCATGTAGATTTTCATTTATGTTATGACATGTTTAGTGCAATTGATTTAATTCATATGATAATACTTATGGTGTAGGAATACTTAGACTTGCAAATGGTTGCTACAACAAAAAAATCTAGTTACAAGGCAAGTTGGAAAATTCTTTCTTTTTTCATAGTTAAACCATAAGCTAAAAACCCATGTGAAAACTTGATTCACTAACAAGGTTACTTAGTTCTTCTAGAGAGCCTTTGAATACGTCAACACCAACAACATCTATTATTGCTAACAATATGCATTGCAAGGCCACCATTATGATTAATATTTAATTGCAAGATGAATGTAATAATTGACCAACAATAGCCAAACCATTTATACAATGTGGGGATTTTTATTCATAGTTGGAAATTTCTACATTTACATGGTAGCAAAGGTTATGAGTGTAGTACAATCTATTTTTTCATTTGATGTTGAACTTCAAATGGATATGATTCATAACATGTTTGTTCTAAAGCTCAACTTTCAATACAAGAATCTACAATGCATTAAGGATTTTGTGAGCAAGGAGGTAGCCAAGACTTGTCTTTAAGTATGATAAGAAGATCATGATCCCTTTGTTCATAAAGTTTAGTTGATTCCAATTGGTTGCATATAGTTTCGATTGAGTTGTGGATATGATATTTCATTATAGACAGTTGTAGTAAACATAATTTTCCTTAAGATTTGGTTTAGCTTTTAAAATTGTGAGATTAACAAATTTTACTAGTTTTAAATTCATTTTTCTTTATTTATTTATATACTAGCTAAAGGTGGAAGTTCTGAAAATAGAAAAATAATGTTTAACTTGATGCTTACCAAGTGATTCTAGTAATGTACAAAAAACATATTTGAAAGGTTAACAACAATATAACTTAATTTCCATCCAAATATTGCATGGAATGTTTATGCCCATTAATGCATCAACCACAAAAATTAAATCATATTTTGATTGATGGGAAGTGATCACCCAAACAATTAACACACCTTTTGTTTATTTATTGAAAAAAATCAAAAATCAAAATGATGTTTCACACCATTGGTTTCAAATGCCACCTTTATTAATCGTTGTGCATTATGGCTTTATTTTATTATGCATTGCAATTGCCATGGAGTTTGAATTTCATATGTGAAAAATAAGTTGACATTTTCATCTCTATCTTGCCAAAATTTAGTACAAAATTTTCATTCTCCAAAGTTTACATTTTGAATGCACTAGTAGAAAATTTTGTCATTTACAACCAAAAAAACAATGATTAGCTGTCTTGAATGACTCTATCAATGACCACAGTTATATATTACAACTTCATTATCCATGTGGAAATATGAATAATAGATTATTCATTTACATGATTGACGAATGAAAACTTACAAAATAAACATATTTCATCCATTTTCCATCAACCATATTTCACCCATTATGGTTTTCAGGTGTGTGTTAGAGAATAAGACACTAGCGTGGATTATTTAACTATCATTTTTTCAAGTAATGAAATACACAAATTTAGTTTATGACTGAATTTTGATTATTTCAAATGATGTGGAAAATATTGTCATGATGTCATGGCATTTTTAATATTAAATTAATTAAATAATATTTTGCATCATTGGAAAATGGGTCCTATTGTATGTTCTAAACTTTGGAGACTTATAAAATGATTTACATATGACTAAGTAATTATTGCTACATGGACAACATGGCACCTTGTATAACTATAGAATCATTAACCTTAGATGATGTGATACCTTAAGTGGTTGTGAGCCATGGATTACAATACCACAAATTGTTAAGCTTTAGTTCCATAATTTTCCTTAGTATTAATGATTTGAATCCTGATAAATCTCCAAGTAATAATTATTAAGAGTTGAATTAGCTTTTGGATAATTTAGCATAGAAGACTCTTTTATTTAAATTGATGTAAGACTTAGTTAATTTTAGGACCTAGTAAACCTTTTAAGTGCATGATCCTTTTATGTTGTAGAGAAGGGAAAGGGGATGTAGAATTAGATTTGATTTATTGATATATTGGGAATACAAGCCCATAATT
>Ga0116231_10008275_pt1 | contig 18345 bp, 12 predicted proteins | sample S1TSphgellanicum_2_FD_89695 | JGI IMG/M metagenome (GOLD analysis project Ga0116231, IMG submission 89695) | Host-associated microbial communities from peat moss isolated from Minnesota, USA - S1T2_Fd - Sphagnum magellanicum MG | ecosystem: Host-associated > Plants > Peat moss > Unclassified...
CGCCACCGCCGCCTCCGCCGCCCCCGCCGCCGCCCCCTCCCCCGCCGCCGCCTCCTCCGGTGGATGGCGATGATGACGGCGACGGCGTGCCGAATTCGATCGACAAGTGCCCGAACACGCCCAAGGGCGACAGGGTCGATGCCTACGGCTGCACGATCAAAGAGGAGATCAAGCTCGAGGGCGTGAACTTCGCCACTGCTTCTTGGACCCTCACACCGGAGTCGGATTACGTGTTGCAGTATGCGGTCAAGACCTTGAAGAAGAACCCGGATCTGGTCGTCGAAGTGGCCGGATACACGGACAGCCGTGGCACGGCGCCGTACAACGTGACGCTATCCCAGCACCGGGCCGAAGCGGTCCTCAAGTACCTGCAAGACCATGGCGTGACCAACACGCTGCACGCCAAGGGCTATGGCAAGGAACACCCGATCGCGAGCAACGAGACCAAGGATGGACAGCTCGAAAATCGCCGCGTGACCTTGCGGATCATCGGCGGTCTGCACTAGCTAGTCTGGGATCAACGAGCGCCGCCGCCGGGGCGAAAGCCCTGGTGGCGGCTGGAGGCTGGCACTCAGGATGCGTCGGGCAGCGCAAACCAGCAATTGAATGCGATCGTGACGCGTTCGCCTTCCCCTTCGAACGGCTTGACGTCGTGCAGCACCCAGCTCGGAAAGAGGACGAGCTGTCCGGGCTCCAAGCTCACCGCCGCAAGCTGCTGTCCATAGGGTAGCGGCATATTGGCGATACCGGCGTCCATATGCATGGCGCTCGCGATCGTTGGGTTTACGAAGCTCAGCGTACCGCTATGCTTCTTGTCCGGATCGTGACGTCCGGGATCGACGCAATAGACGCCGCTCCACGAAGCATTGGGATGATTGTGCAGACCGAAAAAGCCGCCGCGTCGTGTCACATGGAACCAGCACTCGTTATAGATTTGGAGTCGCTGCAAGGTCCCGCGGTCGTAGCCATTCAGGCGGCCGATTACCGAGTACAGCTGTTCCCAGCAAAACACTTTGAGCTCTTGTATCGCTTGATCCGATTCACGAAACAGATTGAAGTGGCTCTCGAACAAGGCTGCATTGCGCTGCGTCAGTGGACGCGGATTGGTCTTCCCCTCCCGCTCCAGCCGCTCGATCACGCGCCGCAGTTCGGCATTGAGTCGCTCGTGCGCCGCGTATCGCGCAAACGCGAACGGCACGGCGAACATGTTGATGATATCCGGCGGGCTGATCGGTACGGTTCGGCCAACGGGTGTCGTCATGACCGCGGGCGCTGGGCATATTGATCGATGACGTCGCCGAGGGCTTCCTTCAGCGGCCCGAGCCATGGCTCGTAGTGACGCCACTGCTCGACGCCGTCGCCATAGAGCGGCCGGCGCACCTGCTCCGAGCTCGCCGTCTGTATGGAGCGTTTCGTCTCGTGAAAACGCAAGCATCGCTCTTCGAACGATAAACCACAGTGTTTCAGCAGCCGGCGGACTTCACTCTCGAAATCAGCCACCAGATCCTCGTAATAGACACGATGCACCCGTCCGGGCAACACGGCATCGAAGTGCGCCATGACCCGGACGTAATCGCGATAGTAACGCCCCAAGTCTTCGAGGCTGTAGCTGAACCAGACACCCGATTGGAAATGCTGTTTGAAATTGGCAAAGCAGCACCCGAGCGGTGAGCGGCGGGCGTCGATGATACGTGCGTTTGGGAGTATCAGATGAATCAATCCGACGTGCAGAAAGTTACTCGGCATCTTATCGATGAAATGCGGTTTGCCCTGGATACGATGCGGCCGCGTCTGGGCGAGGTAGCGCTCGCCGAGCGCGAGGAGTTGAGCGTGGGTCAGCTGTTCGACCGCCTTTGGATAGGTCGCCGGCTTGCCGTGCGCCTCGAGCACACCGAGTTCGAGTGCAAAGCCGGGGACATCCGGCAATTCGCGTGTACCTTCGACCTGTGAATGACTGGCGAGAATCTGTTCGACCAGCGTGGATCCGGCACGTGGCATGCCGAGTATGAAGATTGGATCGGGCGACGGCGATCCCGAGCCGGCCCGGGACCGCAGAAACTGCGGCGTATAGAGCGCTTCAGTTCGTTGCACGAGACGGGTGGTGCTGCCGATGTCGTAAACAACCGCAGCGCGCCGCAAGGCATTGCCACGCGCATAGTGTTCGAACGAGCCCGCATATTCGCCGGCATCTTCCAGGGCCTTGCCCAAGGCGAACTCGAACTGCAGCCGGTCAGCATCCGGGATATCGGCACGGCGCAGCTGCGCCCGCATGGCGGCGATGTCGTCCGCCGTGAAGCGTACGGTCTTGAGATTCGCGAGACTGAACCATGCTTCGCCGAATCCGGGCCGCAATTCAACGCTCTTGCGATAGGCTGCAATGGCTTCGGGGAGACGGCCGGCAATGCGTAGCTGATGACCGTAGGAGAGCCAGACGAGCTCATTGTCTGGAAACTCCTTGATCAGCTCCATCACCATCTCGGTGGCACGATCGCTATGGCCTAACAGGCTGTGGGCGGAGGACAACAAAGAGCGGTAGTGCAGGTTATGCGGCTGATGCACGACCAGGCGGTCAAGCAAGGGAATCATCGGGGCGGCCTTTTGCTGGCTGTGCAGAAAGCGGGCCAGGTCGTGCCGCGCATCGGTGTAGCCCGGCGCGAGCCGCAGGCATTCGCATAGCAGACGCTCCGCCTCGACGTAATCCTCGCGCTCCGCCGCGACGTTGGCGAGCATCCGCAGCGCCTCGACGTTCTCGGGTTGCCGTCCAAGCTCGCTCAACAACAAGTTCTCCGCGACCCCGTAGCGGCGATTGGCGAACGCATTCGCCGCTTCCGCGAGACGCTGTTCGGGTCGTGCGAGCGAAAAATAGCGTGCATAGGCCGCATCACAGGCCAGAGTCTCGCCGCGCGCGGCAAACAGCATGGATAGCGCGCGCCAGGCCTCGGCGAGATTCGGCTCCAGCTCCACGGCCCTCTGCAGAGCCGCGACGGCAAGATCCGTCCGACCCTGCGCAAGATACGTGCGCCCCACCTCGAACTGCAATGGCGCCGAATTCGGGTGCGCATCGGCAAGATCGATGAAGGCCGCCGCAGCCTGCGAATCCTCTCCGCAACTGCGTCGCGCGGTCGCGAGCAACAGGGTTGCAGCGGGGTGGCCCGGAGAGTCCGCGAGAATTCGCGCGGCTACTCGCGCCGCCGCCGCAGGATCGCGATCGAGGAGGCCGGCAGCCTGCATCAGTTGCAAATCGACGTTTGCCGCCGCCCCAGCCAATGCGACCTCCACTGCAAAACCGCGCTAGAATCGTTCTCCATCCGGCACCATAGGTGAGTTTCTTGAGCAACGTCAATGCTTCGTCAGGGAACGACCCGGTGCTCCAGCTGATTCATGCGTCCAAGGCAGCCGGCGCTGCCGGCCGCGGCAGCGAATCGGATGCGCTGTTGGTGCGTGCCGCCGAACTCGCACCCAACCATCCCGTCGTATTGAACGAACTCGGTACACGCATGATGCAGCGGGGGGAGCACGCAAAGGCGCGCGACATGTTTCAACGCGCGACGGCCGTTGATCCCGATCATCCTGCGCTCTGGTCCAATCTTGCGGCGAGCCTCGACGCGCTGGGATTGCCCCAGGAGGAGATGGAAGCGATCGAGCGCGCACTCGCGCTCGAGCCACGACACCTCGCCTCTCTGCTACAAAAAGCCGCCCTCATCGAGGCGCGGGGCGACACTCGGAATGCGGCGAGAGTCTATCGTAACGCCCTTGCGACACTGGCGCCGGGAGTGGCGCCGCCACCGGGCACGGCGGCGGCGGTCGAGCGCGCGCGCAATGTCGTGCGTGCCGACGATGCGGCGCTGGCGCAGACCTTGGACACGCGCCTGGCTGAAATCCGTGAGCGTCACGGTGGCGGCCCCTCCCGACGCGTTGACCGATGCCTGGAGTTCTTGACCGGCAGGAGGACCCGCTATTCACCACAACCGACATTCATGTATTTCCCGGAAATACCGGCCGTGGAATTCTTCGATCGCGCTGATTTTCCCTGGCTCGATGCCATCGAGGCCGCCACCGACGAGATTCGAGCGGAACTGACCGCGGTACTGATCTCGGACCGAACCGGACTCGAACCCTATGTCGCATATCCTGAGGGTGTACCGCTGGACCAGTGGCGCGACCTCAACAAATCGCGGCGTTGGAGCGCTTATTTCCTTTGGAACCAAGGCGCCGAGCAGCTCGCTCACATGGCGCGCTGCCCGCGCACCGTCGCACTGCTCAAGAGCGCGCCGCAATGCGATGTGGCACGACGCGGGCCAACGGCTTTTTTTTCCATTCTCGACGCGGCAACGGTGATACCAGCACATACCGGTGTCACCAATACGCGGCTGACCGTTCACCTTCCCCTGATCGTGCCACCGGACTGCGGCTTTCGGGTGGGAAGCGAAACCCGAGAATGGCTTCCCGGGAAAGCATGGGTCTTCGATGACACCATCGAGCACCAAGCGTGGAACCGATCGGACATGCCGCGAGCCATCTTGATATTCGACATCTGGAACCCCTATCTGACCGCCAAGGAGCGCGATTTGGTCAGGGCGGCCACCGAGGTGTTCGGGGCGTACTACGGCGGCGATGGCGAGAACATGCGATGAGACCGAGGCTGGCGATCTGCCTTGCACTAGTGCTCGCCGGGACGGAGCCGGCGAACGGTACGCGGGCGGACGAGGCCGCGGCGAGCAGCGTCGAAAGTTGCACCACGATCGAATCGCCGGCGGAACGACTGGGCTGCTACGATCATTTTTTGCGACACCCGGCGGCAGCGAGCAAGCCGGCATCTTCAACCCAAACTACGGCGCCGGCGGCGACGGCTGTCGCGACACCGCCCGCATCACCCGAAGACGCGTTTGGCTTTTACGCCGCCGAGCATCCCGCGATTCAGACCACTCCGCTGAAGTCCTTGACGGCCAAGGTAGCCGACTTCGTAATCGACTCGAGCGGTCATCAGACCTTGACGCTCGACAACGGACAGTCGTGGCGTTTGTATGGCGCGGACGAGTTGCTCGCCCGAGGCAACTCGATCACGATCAACCGGGCCGTGTTTGGGTCATTCATACTGAAAACCCCGAGCGGCCGAACCTATCGGGCAACTCGGCTGCACTGAACGAAAAACGGCGGGCCGAAGCCCGCCGTATCGATCTGCGCCAGCTTGCTTGGCGCTAGAATTTCGCTGACACGTTGACGTACAAATAGCGGCCGAGCGCGTCGTAGGTACCCGGATAGGTATTGCCGTTCGAATAGCCGCCGATATCCGAACCATACCCGCCGCCACCGGAGGTCACATACGGTGGGTTCTTGTCGAGGAGGTTGTTGACACCCAATCGCAAGGTGACGTTGGTCGCCACCGCGACGGCGGCCGTCAAGTCGAAGTAGCTGTATGCATCGACGTGCTCGGTCTGGGGCAGCGCGTTCCCCGACAAGGCCGGATTGTTGCTGATGTACTCCGAAGAGACCGAACTCAGGTAGCGCCAGCGCAGATTGAACTCCGCAGACTGCCAAGGCGTGAGCCAAGTCGTATTGAACACGCTGCGGATGGCCGGTGTCGGGTTGCCGCAACTCACACCGAAGTAACCCACGCAGTTGTATGACGGGCCGCCGGTCAGTGCTTGCGTCTGAAGGATGATGTCCTTCGTGCCGTCGAGTGAGAACTTCAGCTTGCCGAAGCGATCCAAGGGCAAGGTGTAGTTCAAGGTCACGTCGATGCCGCGCGTCGCCAAGGAACCAAAGTTGATGTTCGTGTCCGTCACATAGCCGTTATTGCTTCTCCACAGCGAACCGGTCGCGTCACGATGGATCAAGTCGCAATAAGCCGCTGAAAGTGTGGCGATACAATTATCCAAAATCGTGTTTGCACCGATCCCGCCAATCGTGTTGTCGACCTTGATGTCGAAGTAGTCGGCGGTCGCGCTGAACCCAGGAATGGCACTCGGCTGCACGACGAAGCCGGCAGACCAGGTGTGCGCAGTTTCTGGCTTCAAATCGGGGTTACCCCCGAGTAATCCGTTGTACTGCGCCGCCGGGTTCGGCGCGATATGGCCGTATTGCGCCGCGCTCACCCCAGTTGCAGCGCACTGCGCCTGGGTTGCACCCGAAGCGACCAAGCCGTTCGCTCCCACGGGACCGGAGCAAGGATCGATCGAACCATCGAGGCCGACGGCCTGCGGCGTATACAGCTCGCCGATGTTCGGTGCTCGCACGGCGGTTTGCAGGCTCGCCCGGACTTTGAGGTCGTGAATTGGCGCCCATTCGAGTCCGGCCTTGAAAGTGTTGGTCTTGAAACCTTCGCTGTACGACGAATAACGGTAGCCGCCCAACAAGGCCAGGGAATCCGCCAGCGGCGCGCCATCCACCAAGGGTGCCGTGAATTCGGCGAACACTTCCGAGACGCTGAAGCCACCATAGACAGGGGTCGCCGGGCCACCGGAACCGGCGGCATTGCCGAGCAGGCTCTCCTCGTCCGGCTGATAAGCGGCGGACTCGGACCGCCACTCGGCACCGAGATTGGTCTTGACGCTTTCATTCGCCAATGGAGATTTCAGCCCGTAGGTACCGAGGTCCCCGGTAAGGTCGCCGTGCACGATGTATTCGGTCGTGGTCGCATCCTGCAGCAAGGGAATCGACAGATAATTGGTCGCCGCCGCGGTGACGCCGTTCGGAACCCAGATATTCCATGGCACGCATGCCTTGTCGGTGCCGTTCAGAACCGAGGCGCAGACCGGTTGCCCGGTGGCCGGATTGGTCACGACGGTGAGGGCGTTCTGGATGTTGGCGTTGCTGAAATAATTCAACTGCTGGTATTGGTTGTCGACGCGGCTGCGCTGCGCGTACACATCGTAGGTCCAGCCCGTGACGGCCTCACCCTTGACACCGACCACGGTGCGCAGCGAATCGGTCGCGAAGGTCGCGATGCGTCCGCCGCCCTCGACGTTACGACGGCCGATGTACACGTTGGCGCCAGTGACGTTCGCCCCGTTGATACTCTGGCTGGGATTACCCTGGGCTGCGGCAGCGGAGCAAATCGCCGCCTTCTCTTGCGCCGTCAACAGCGGGTCGCTGCAAGGAATGAAGGAGTTCAAGAAGAAATCGCCGCTTGCCGCGATCTGGGCGCTCGAGTTGTACCCGGTGTACATGATTTCCGTGTAGACGGTCGCGTGATCATTGATTTCGTAGTCCAGGAACGTGCCGGCAGTCCAGCGCGTGCTCGGCGTCTGGATGAAATTGAGCGGACCGTAGTTGTACAAGTCGCTCGAGGTAAAGGGCCGGAACGCGCCCGTCTTGCCGTCCACGGTGTTGGTGAACAGCGCACCGTTCGGACCGTAGGCCTGGAAGTAACCGCCCGCGCCGTTCTTGGCCGACGTGCCCGAGCCACCGCAAGCCAAGCCGCCCGACTTCGTCGCCGCCAAGCTGCAAGCCGAATAGTCGTACTTGGACTGCAGAACCGCAGCCTGCTGGTCGTAGGTGACATAAGCCGTGGCGTTGCCGCGATCGTCGGCAAAATTCGTTCCCATGACGACCGATACGTTCTTCTTGAAACCGGTGTCGACGCTGCTCGGGGCCGTCTGGTCGCCGGCCGCTATCACCGCGGCGGTCACCGGCGTGTTCGGATTGTTGTGCTGGTTGAAGTCATACCCTGCATCGATCTTGACGCCCTGGTAGTGCGTGTTCATGACGAAATTGACGGCGCCGGCCACGGCGTCGGCGCCGTAGGTCGCGGATGCACCGCCGGTCAGCAGGTCGATATGATCGATCAATGCCGCCGGAATTTCGTTGAGGTCGGAGTAGCTGCGACCATCGCCGGCACCGGGCCCAAGGCGGCGGCCGTCGATCAGCACCAAGGTGCGCTGCGGACCCAAGCCACGCAAGTCCAAGGTCGAAGTACCGTCGGCGCCGTTCGAAACGGTCGAGTTCTGGCCGGAGAAAACCATCGGCAAGTTGTTGAGAATATCCTCGACCCGGGTCAAGCCCGTATTCGCGATGTAGTCAGCGCTGACCGTGGTCACGGGGCTGACCGAACTCAGATTGGCCGATTGAATGCGTGTGCCGGTCACTACCACTTCGTTCAAATCCGCCGGTGGCGCGGATACCGTCTGAGCGGGCAAGGTCTGCGATATGGCGAGAGGTACGACGGCCGTGGCGCCGGCAGCGGCAAGCGCTGCACGGATGGCAAACCGCAATGCGCGATGATTCCCCATTATATTTGCTCCCTGACAGTGTTGGTCTTTCGGTTATGGCTGTCAGACCGGCTCACGGCGTCTGCCGCGCACCCTTTCCCAAGTCTATCGGTCTGACAGAATGCCCGATTAAAACATGTGAATCATGTGTTGCCAAGTTGCCGCATTGCGGATCTTTGTCAGACTCCGGTGCCGCGGCGGTTCGTTGTTTTTTATGCACACCGCCCGGGGACATGGAACCGGCCGAGAGCACTGGAAAAATCGCTGTTCGGCCAGTTTGATAGTCGCGCTCTCAGATGTTGTTCATGGCGGAGTCAGCTGCTGGAACCAACAGTTGGTCGCCACCGTAATGCGTGTGTCGCGTCCGTAAAAGGGTGCGACGTCGTGAAAAACGTACGAAGGGAAAATCACCAGCTGACCCTCGCGTAGCCGTACTTCGAGCGGACGCAACGCATAAGGCCGCCGCAGCGTGACGTTGGCAGCATCCAGATAGCCGTTCGCCCCATGGCGTGTATCCTGAAATCGCAGCAAACCGCTGTCCGGATGCTCGGGTGATGGCTCGCCCGCGCGCACGCAATACACGGCCGACCAGGAAGCCATCGGATGATTGTGCGCGACGAACGACCCGGCGTAACGGGAAACGTGGAACCACGTGTGATTGTGCAGTTTCAGCCGGGCCAAGTCCTGCGCCGTGACGGCCGTGGTTTCAATCACCATGCGGCCGATGGCATCGAGCATGAACCGGCGCAGTTCCTGAACGCAAGCTTCGGGCCAGCGGAACACATTGAACCGACTCTCGAAGGTTTCGGCCTGCGGCGCATGACTCGGCGTGGGATTGCGATGCTCCGCGTTCGCGCGCGCTAGAAACAGGGCCTCGAGCTCTCGATTCAAAGCGGCGCAATCGTCCAGTTGCAGTTCTCCGAAAGGCACAGCGAACAGCGGGCTTATCTTTAAAGGCGCGCTCACCAATGGCCCACTCCCTCTTGCAGCGGACTCACGAAGCGCGCGCGCACCGTGACCAGAACGAGCGGCTCCTGCGCGCGCAGCAGTGCAATCTCGTGGGAAAGTCCGGCCGGAAACACCGCCATCTGGCCCGGCACGGGCCGCCAGGCATAATGACCCGGCCGATACGGCAGGCGCATGTTCGCGGTGGTCGCATCGGCGAAGCTCGTGCCGAGGCGCGACTCGAGAATGCGCAGCAAGCCGCTATCGGCGCGCGTCGCGGATGCCGGCGGCGCGGCGACACAGTAGACGGCACACCAGGCGCTCAAGGGATGATTGGCCGGCGGCAGGCAGCCGTCCGGTCGTACGATGGTGAACCGCGCCCGCGCTTGCATCGTGAAGCTGCGCAGCTGCGCATCGTCCATCGCGTTGACTTCGCGAACGACGGCAACGATGCCGCGATAGATTGCCGCGAGCAGATGCTGCATCTGCGGGTCGCGACTCTCGGTCAAATCCTCGCGTCCGAGGTAGCGCAGCGCGTGCGGCTGCGGGCCGTCCGCTTGCGCTGCGGCGCGCGTCGCAAATGCAGCGTGCAGGGCAGGATTCATGGATGCGCCCTCCTCGAGGGGCAGGATCGCGAAAGGCACAGCATGGATCGGCACGACGAACGAAGGCGCGCTCATGTCGGCGGCGGTTCTTCGAGGTAGCGGCGCAGTTCTTGCAACTCATCCGCATAGTGCCGCGCGCGGCCCGAGGATTTTTGGTACAAGGGCTCGCGCACCTGCCAGACGCTCGCGGTCTTGATCGCCCGTCCCGCCGCAACGGCGACGGGCGCCTGAGCATTCCAGCGGATGCCGAGGAATTCTCCGGCCCCGCGCAGCACCTCTTGCGGCTCCCGCACGAGCGCATCGTAGTCGAAATCGAAGATGTCGCCCGGAAACGCGGCATGCCAATGGGCCATCAAGCGCCGATACTCGCGAAAGTAATGACCGATATCGAGCAGATCCAGCGCATAACTCATGCCCTGATCCAGGTGTAGAAAATAGATCGACAAGCAGTTGTCGAGCGCATCGCGCCGTGTGTGGATGATCCTCGCCCGGGGAAACAAGCGCTTGATGAGGCCGATGTGGAGAAAATTGTCGGGCCGCTTGTCGATCACGTAGGCCGCTCCCGGCGCGATGCGTGCAAGTTCCGCGCGGTAAGCCGCGGCAAGGTCCGCGAGACGCTGCGCAGGCAAGCTCGCCAGGGACTCAGGATAAGGCTCAAGTTCGGTCGCGATGAGCCGCGGCAGGAAATCGAGTTCGCCGGCGGCGGCGACACCGGCGCAGGTCGCGAGCATCTGCTCGGCAAGCGTCGAGCCCGAGCGAAACATGCCGCAAACGAAAATCGGCTGTGGTGCCGCTAGCGAATCGGTCGAGCCGCCGCCGGCACCGTGCGCCGCATCCCGCTGCAATGACGCCGCGCTCGGCAGCTCGACGGGGGCCGCGATCAATCCGTCGATGAATTCCGTGTGCCGGCGACGATCGTAGCACGCAGTATCGGGCGGCGCGCTCGCCCGGCTCGCTCGATTCGCATGCTCGTAGGCACGGAACGCCCTGGGGTACTCCCCCAGTGCATCGAGCGCACGGCCGAGCGCGAAACCGAGGCTGGCGCGATCCGCGGCCGGGACGCCGGGAGCAGCGAGCGCCCGCTCGAGGCGGGGGACGAGCGACACCAATTGCTCGCCCGGCGGCAGCAAGTTGCTGAGGCGCGCCAGCGCCTCGTACCAGAGCGGATCCTGACTCAAGATTCGTTCATAAAGCGCGAGGGCCTCGGCCCGCCGCCCGAGATCCTCGCACAGATTGGCGAGATTGAGGAATGCGGGCAGAAATGCCGGATTCAAACTGATTGCCCGCCGCAGCTCGGCCTCCGCCGCGGCGTGCGCGCCGAGGTGATCGGTGTAGATGACGGCGCGATTCAGGTGGGCTTCTTCCGGACGGGAAACCCCTGCATCGAGCGCGCGCTGATAACAGGCCAATGCATCCTCGAAGCATGCCAGACGCCGCTGCAGGACCGCGAGATTGAACCAGGAATCGGCGTGCTGCGGCCAACGCGCGAGCACGCGCCGGAAGCTCTCGACCGCCTCGGCCAGACGATTCTGCCGCTGCAGGATCACGGCCTCGCGCACCATCGCTGCCAGGGAGTTCGCTTCGCTTTGCACGCCGCGGCTATTCAAACGGAGGGCGCCGCATGAGTCAACAGCCCGGGCGAGCGCCGTCTCCCTCCAGCCGTTACAATGCATCTTGCAACTCGACGAACGCCAGAGTCGAAGAACCCTGAAGGAAGCCACCGTGAGCACAGTCAACCCCGCGCCACCCGATGAGGCGACCATCCTCCGCGGCCTGAAGGCCGCGAAGGCCGAGGCAGCCGCGGGACGCATGCCGGAGTCGGATCAGATCCTGGCGCGCGTCGCACAGGCGGCGCCCAATCATCCCGCGGTGCTCAATGAACTCGGGATCCGCATGCTGGCTCGCGGCGCGGCCGAGCAGGCCCAGCAACTGTTCGCGCGCGCGACCAGCCTGGATGCCAAGCACCCCGCGCTATGGGCGAACCTCGCGAGCAGTCTGCGCCAGCTGGGTAGGCGCAACGAGGAGATCGAAGCGATTGAGAAGGCTCTGCTGCTCGAGCCGCGGCACCTGTCCGCTCTGCTGCAAAAGGGCGCCTATTTCGAGGAGATGGGCGAGCGCCGTCAGGCGGCGCGGACCTACCAGCACGCGCTCGAGACGATTCCCCCGGGCGCGAGCATACCGGCCAACGTCCAAGAAGCGCTGGATCATGCCAGGAAGCTCGTGGCCGCGGACCTGGACGAGCTCAACGCGGCGCTGGAACAACCGCTCGCCGCGATCCGGGAACGGCATGGCGGCAAGGCGCAGCGCCGCGTCGATCACTGTCTCGATCTGATCATGGGCCGCCGCAGAGCCTTCCACTCCCAGCCGACCTTCATGTATTTTCCGGAACTGCCGGCCATCGAGTTCTTCGAGCGCACCGACTTCCCCTGGCTGGATGCGTTCGAAGCCGCGACGCCGGAGATCCGCGCGGAGCTGCTGCGCGTCATGGTCGCCGATCGCGAAGGCCTGCAGCCTTACATCGACTTTCCGCCGAGCATGCCGCTCGATCAATGGCGGGATTTGAACCGCTCGCGCCGCTGGAGCGCGTATTTTCTCTGGAACAAGAGCGAACCGAACGCCGCTCACATTGCCCGTTGCCCGACGACGGTTCGCGTGCTCGAAACCGCCCCGCGCTGCCGCGTCGAGCGGCGCGCGCCCACGGCATTCTTCTCGATACTCGATCCCGAGACGCGCATTCCAGCCCACACCGGCGTGACCAACACGCGCTTGACGGTGCACCTGCCCCTCATCGTTCCACCGAATTGCGGCTTTCGCGTCGGCAACACCACGCGCGAGTGGGTGCCGGGTGAGGCATGGGTGTTCGACGACACGATCGAGCACGAGGCTTGGAATCTCTCCGACTCGCCGCGGGCGATTCTGATCTTCGATATCTGGAATCCGCTGCTCAGCGAGGCGGAGCGCGATCTGATTCAGACCGCGACCGAGATCTATGCGCGGTACTACGGCATGCCCGCTGACCCTGTGGGCTGAAACGCGGGGTAGCGTTCGACGAGATCGCCGAGGGCCGACTTCAAGTCGCCCAACCAGGGCTCGAAATGCCGCCATTGCTCGACGGCATCCGTGTAGATCGGACGCCGCACCTGCTCCGAGCTGATCGTCATCACGGTGCGAGGATTCTCATAGAACCGTAGACAGGCGGGTTCGAAGTGGAGTCCGCAATGATCGAGCAAGCTGCGCACGGTGCGCTCCGGTTCCGCAACGAGTTGTTCATAGTGCACGCGATGCACTCGCCCGGGCAGCTCGCGCTCGAAGTGCTCCATGAGTTCGACGTAGTCGCGATAGTAGCGACCCAGATCCTCCAGCCCGTAAGTGAAATACTGTCCGCGTGCGAACAGCTGACGAAAACACGACAGGCCGCAGGCGAGCGGATGGCGGCGTGCGTCGATGATCACGGCGCGCGGGAACATGAGATGGATCAGTCCGATGTGTTGGAAGTTGCCCAGCATCTTGTCCACGAAGCGCGGCCTGCCAAGCGGCCGATGCACGGCGGTTTGAGTCAGATAGCGCGACGCCAGATTCGCCACGTCCGCCTCACCCAAGTCCGCCACCACCTGCGGATAGACGGTCTCCTCCGGCGTCGGCGAGTTTACGATGAACTCGTAAACGAAATTGGGGATGTCCGCCAGTTCCTGCGTCCCCTCGACCTGCGAGTGACTGGCGAGGATCTGCTCGATCAGCGTGGAACCGGAACGCGGTAGTCCGACGATGAAGATCGGATCGGATCGGGCGAGTCCCCATTGCGACCGGTCGGAGAAGAATTGCCGCGAAAACAGCGACTTGGTCCTCCGGATGCGTGCGCTGTGTGCCGCGGCGTCGTAGCGAATCGACGCGCGCTGCGCGCCATTTGCGCGGGCGTAATGCGCGAACGCTGCAGCAAAGTCGCCGGCGTCCTCGCAGGCCTTGCCAAGCGCGAATTCGAGGTAGACACGATCGGCCAGCGAAGCGCTTGTGCCGCCGAGCTGCGCCCGCATCGCCGCGAGGTCTGCCTCGCTGAAGCGTAAGGTCTTGAGATCCGAGAGATTCCAATAGGCTTCGCCGAAACTGGGCCGCAGCGCGATCGCACGCCGGAAGCACGCCTCAGCCGCGGACCGATCGCCAATCTCACGCATGATGGCCCCGAATATCAAGGGAATCACGGGGGAATCGGGTCGCGCCGTGGCGGCGCGCTCCATGAGGGAGAGCGCTTCATCCATACGACCGACGAGGCGGATGGCCTGCGCCTTCAAGACGATGTAGTCCACGTTCTCCGGCTCGGTCGCGAGCAGGCGCTCGAGCAGCGTCAGCGTCTCGGGAATACGCTCTTGCGAATGGAGCAGGCGCGCCAGATCATGGCGTGCCTGCGCATCGCCGGGCGCGTGGTCCAAACATTCGCGGAGCCGGCGTTCCGCGGTCGCGCGCTCGCCGCGTCTTATCGCCAGATCAGCCGCCAAGCGCAAGGCCAAGGTGTCGCGCGGCGCCTGACTGAGCCGGGTCCCCAACAGAGCTTCGGCAGCGTCCCAGCGGCCCTCGTCGATGGCGAGCTTGACCTCATTGAGTTCGGGTGGGTCCGGTGCCAAGCGCATGTAGGCGGCATAGGCCCTATCACCACCCAAGAGGTCGCCGAGCGAGAAGCGCGTTGCGGCGAGCTCCTGCCATGCGTCGGCGAACGCCGGATCGATTGCGATTGCTCTGTCCAGTTCAGCAAGCGCTTCCCGGGCGCGACCGGCGGCCCTGTAAGCACGTGCCAGCTCAAGAAGGATCGTTGCTGAGCGAGGCTCTGACTGGGTCATCGATTCCAAGACGGCGATGGCGGCAACGGAATCTCCCAGCCGGCGGCTCGCGGTCGCGAGCAACAAGCTCGCCTCTTCGTGGCGCGGCCAGGTGGAGAGAATTTCGATTGCGCACCGAGCGGCGGCGGCTGGATCCGAGTCCAGGAGCGCGGAAGCTCGCAGCAGCGCGAGATCGGCGTGTGCGCTGGATGTCACTCGCGGCCCCTAGTTGACGAAGGCGGCAACTTAAGCGTAGCTGGAACCCGAAGTCAACGCAGGAGCCATCACCGGGCTTTGCGCTACAATCTTCGGATGCCCGCACGCAGAAACAATCGCTTGATAGTCGCACTCGCGGTGCCCGCGGCGATTTGGGCTTCGCTCGCATCGCTCCCGCTCGCGGCACAGACCGATCCGCTTGCACAAGGACTCGCTCGCTGCACGGTTGTCACGGCGCCCAAAGCGCGGCTCGCCTGCTACGATGCGCTCGCGGGGCAAACCGAAACGGGCGCCGTGCCAACGGGCGCCGAGCCAACGGGCGCCGTGCCAGCCAGCGCCGCCGTGCCTGCGAGCGCCGGCCCAGTGCACAACGCGCCCGCTGTAGATGCTGCCCAGAACTTCGGCTTCTCGCCGGCCCAGATACACCAGACGCCCCCGGGCCCGGCGGCCATCGAGGGGCGGCTCACCGACATTTCGTTCAACCGGGGTGATTTCGGCCAAACCTACCTGAGACTGGACAACGGCCAGGTCTGGAAAACGCGGGACGATGTGGCGAGACTCGCCGTCGGCAATCCGGTCAAGATCCGTCGAGCGGCCCTGGGTTCTTTTCTGCTGCTGGATCCGAGCAACTTGAGCTACCGGGTGTACCGGGTGAAGTAGCGGTGAATGCCGGGCTGAGCTCGTAACCAAACCGCCGCACCCACGGCATGAGCACCGGCAGGATCGGCTCCAGCGCGGCGGCGTAATTGAGCCACTGCCCGGCCCGACCTCGATCGAGACCGCGGGCGAGTTGCGCCGTGCTGGGCGTTGCATGATTGCTCGCTTGGGCACGCTCGGCAAAGCGCTCGAGTTCCGGCAACCACTCGAGTTCGAGGAACCGGCAGATCTCGCGCGATCCACCGGGCAGGTCGGCGACCAGGCTTTCGTAGCGGACATCGAACCACTCCAGCGGGAACAGCGGCCGCGCCTGCGTCGCGAATTCCATGGTAAGCGCATAGAAATCCGCCGCTTCGCGCAAGTCCAAGAACCGGTACACCGCCGGATTCATGAGAAAGCGGCGGCGAAAGCAGCCGAGCACCACGTCGCGCGGATCCCGGCGCGCGAACAGGATCTTGGCACACGGAAACAGCCGCGCGATCACGGGCAGTTTGAGCGTGTGCAAGGGATGTTTGTCGATGAAGACCTTGCCCCGAACCTCGATTCCGGCGCGCCGCACCGCCGCCCAATAAGCAGTGCGCAGCGGCGCGAGCTCGGATTCGCCCGCGAGCGCCAGCGCTTGCCAATCGAACGGCTCGCGCAGAAACCGCAGCACGGCCTCATGTAAAAATTCATTCTCTTCGCTGGTCGCGACCTGGGGGTGTCCGTCGAGCACGACCTCGAGCAGCGTCGTGCCCGAGCGGGGAAATCCGGTCAGAAACACATGCAAACGCGCCTCGCTCGACTCGTCCGTCACAGAGGCCGGAGCTTGCCAGTGGCGCGGATCCACGCGACCCAGGGACTCGATCAGCGCCCGCGTGTGGTCGAGCATGGAGGGTTCGCTCTCGTACCGGCGATGGAATTCGCGCAACGAGCCATTACAGGCGGCGTAGGCTGCGAAGGCCTCGGCGTAGCGTCCCGTGGCGTCCAGCACGTCCCCGAGCAGGCCGCTGGCACGCGCCTTGTCCAAACGCCCGGCGCGCGAATCGAGGATCAGCCCTTGCAGCAAGCGCTCTGCCTGACTGTACTCTCCCGCGGCAAGCTCGGCAGCCGCCAAGCTCAATACCGCATCGGGCAGGCCGGGCACCTTGGCAAGCGCCTGTTCCGCCCATCGGCGTGCCACGCCATGGTCGCCGCGGTGAGTGGCGATCGAGGCGAGCGCAACGATCGCCGCCAAGTTGCCCGGCTCGAGCTCGAGCGCCCGTTCCAGGCTTGCTCTAGCCTGCGCAAGTTCGCCGAGCGCGATCAGTGCATTGCCGCGGGTCGCATGCGCAAAGGCGAGCTCGGGATTCTGCCGCAGCAATTCGTCGCTGTGGTGCAGGGCCTCCGCAGGCCTCTCGAGCCGCTGCAAGCACAGCGACAGGGCGTTGCGCGCGCCGATGTCTCTTGGCGCGATCGCGACCGCGCGCTCGAGCAGCGCCAGCGACTCCTCGAACTTGCCGTGCAACTCGAGGCGGGTGGCCATGACGTTCAAGAGCACCGGGTGTTCGAACCCGCTCCTCAGCGTTGTCGCGGCCAAGTCGGCGGCGCGCTCGAAGTCGCGCTGCTGGGCAAGCCCGAGTACTTTGCTGAGCGTCTCGAGGTCGGCTTTTAAGTCACGGGCCATTCTGTTGAGGGTATCGGATTGGCGAGGGGAACGGTACGCTAGCCAAATCGCACGGATGACCGCGCGCCACTGCAACGCTGGGAGAATTCGCTTGAAACCGATCAAAACCACCTTATCCGCCGTGGTCGTTGCTGCGCTCGCAGCGGGCTGCGCTAGCGCGCCCACGGCCTCGCCTTCGAGCCAACCCGCCGCGACCAATGTCGGCACGCCCCCCGCGGCACAGCCTGTCAGTCTCGCAACGACGGCGACGGCCCCGGCGACGGTTGAGGGCGACGCGAAACACCAAGAACTGGTGAAAAACGCCCGCACCATGGGCTACAAGCCCAGAAAAGAAAAAGACGGCACGACACGGTGGTGCAAGACCGAGGCGACGACCGGCAGCCGCTTCGAAACGACCAGCTGCGTCTCGGAGGACACCCTGGCCATGCAGGTCGAACAGATGCTGCAGACTCAGGACTATATGCGCAGCGTATCAGGACAGTGCAACGGCGCAGCCTGCGGCTCGCACTGAACGCGCCCTGAACTCGATCGGCGGCGGCGGTTCAAGCCGCTGGACTGACAGCGCTGCCGGTCGCACATAGCGCTGCCGGTCGCACATAAAGAGAAGGCGGGTCCGCGCCCGCCTTCTCGATGCTCCTGCCGAAACCCTCGCGAGTTCCAGTGTCCCCTTAGAACTTCGCCGTCACGTGCGCATACATGTAACGACCCAGGGTGTCATAGGTGCCCGCCCAGGTGTTGTCGTTGCAGGTCAAAGTCGGGCAGGCCGACAAGCTGCCGTTGGCAACCAACGGCGGGGTCTTGTCCGCCAGGTTGTTAACTCCGACGCGAACGCTGACGCCGCTGGTCGAGATCGGAATCGACGCCGACAAGTCGATGTAGCTGTAGCCCCCGATGTGCGAGAGCGGCAGATAATACGCACCCGCCAAATCGGGGTTCTGGCTGGAGGCATCCACGTCGACCGGCCCGATGTAGCGCCACCGAGCCGTGATGTCGAGTCCCGCCCACGGCGCACCCCAGGTCGAGCTAAACACATGGCGCCAGTGCGGTGTCGGCGAGCCGCAGGTCGCACCGAAATAACCGGCACAATCGTATTTCGGTCCACCCGGAATCGGCTGGTCGAGGAAGTTGATCGTCTCGGTGCCCTTGATGTTGAAGCCGATCTTGCCGCCGGCGCCCATATCCAGACTGTATTGCGCCAGGAGATCGATACCGCGAGTCGAGATTTGGCCGATGTTGACCTCGCCAAGTTCGACGTATTC
>Ga0116231_10008279_pt1 | contig 18341 bp, 19 predicted proteins | sample S1TSphgellanicum_2_FD_89695 | JGI IMG/M metagenome (GOLD analysis project Ga0116231, IMG submission 89695) | Host-associated microbial communities from peat moss isolated from Minnesota, USA - S1T2_Fd - Sphagnum magellanicum MG | ecosystem: Host-associated > Plants > Peat moss > Unclassified...
GTCTGGTTCAGCGCCGGCCACGACATTCCGCCGGCAACCAGATGGACCTGGAAGGTGCGCACATCCTCCAGGCTCAGCTTATCGGGCGAGCGGCCAAAGAACCGGCCGAACTTTGCGACCGCGTGGACATAGGATCGCTGCGTTGCCGGCGACAGGTTGCGGACCGTCATGTCCTCGATCATGCGGCGCCGCAAGGGACTCATCTCAGCCATCGGGGGATCTCCCGTCTGTGGGGTTGGGGGGGGGTAGCCCCCCAATCCTGGCAGACCGGCGACCGCGAGATCATGGCTATCGAAACGAGGCCGTTACCGCGTCAGCGGTTTAGTTCAATCCCCCACGAGTCGGGATAACCGGCCGTTGGTATTATTCCAGCATATCCTCGACGCCATTGCGGCGCTGCGTCCGCTACCGCCGGCGCGATGCTGAGCGCCGCAGTCACTGCCTGCGTTGACTGTCGGCAGGGGAACTGGGTTCATTTGTTGCTCGACCCAGCAGAATCTCCGGCCGGACGGCAATCACTGACCGGTGGCGCCGGCCGCGGGCACCGTCCCGGCACTATCGCCGTTGCAAAGGCTGTCGGATGGCGGGTAGCCTGCCTCTCAGACGGCCGGATGGGCCGGCCATTTTGGGGAATGTCGGCTCACTCTGTTGCCCAATATGCGAGCAGGACAAATAGAGAGAGCGTAATGAAGCGAGAGGAGACGCTACGTGCTGATGGTGGGTGCCTATCCACGCATGTTCGTAAACCACAGTGCAAAGAGCCACATCGCCGCATTGGACGAAGTCCTCGAGGATACGTTGGATCGTTCAGTGGGCGTTCACCTGTTACCGTTCTGGAGATCCGACGGTGATGGCGGATTCGCGGTCAATTCGTGGACCGACATTGAGACCGAGTTCGGGACGCAGGAGGACATCGCAAGCATCGCAAGCAAGAGGACACTGCAAGTCGATGGAATTTACAACCACGTTAGTTGGCGGCACCCGATCGCCAAGAAGTTTTTGAGCGACCCCGTAGCCAACAGCCACCTCGTTCATGCTGTACCTGGGAGCGAGCTTCCCCGTGGCCCACTCGCACCACGGGGCGGCAGTGTCTATCGAAAGAGAGAGATCGGCGGCGGGACGTGGTATATATGGCAGACCTTTGGTGCCGACGCTGTAGACGTCAACCTCCATGATGCCGAGGTTCGTCAAGGGATCATGCAGAATCTCGAACTACTCGCGAATATGGGAGTAGACGCTGTTCGACTTGACGCTCTCCCCTACTACGGCAAGCGGGGCACCGTGTCCCCCCTTCACAACCCAGATGGTCTTGAGGCAGCCGAATTCCTCGTGAAGAAGGTGCGAGAACTGGGAATGCAGCCCGTCCTCCAGATTGATTGCGACGCCACGCTCGAGATCTATAGCAGTCTGAATCCATATAATTTGGAAGTCATTGATTTCTCGTACGACACGTACTTATGGTTCGCCCTCGTTACGGGAGACCCGACCGAATTGGCGATCCACCTCGAGAAGACTCAACGGTACGGAGGCGTCGGTATTCAGCGACCCTTGCGAACCCACGACGGGATATTACTTAGGTCCGGGAACCAGCCCGCTAATTTCGTTTCAAGAGTGATTGATGAGTGTAGCAAGGAAGGTCTCTACGTTCGCATCACGAATGATATTCCTTATGAGTTGAACAATTCACTGCCATTCTTGCTGGAGGGCCACTTCGACAAGGAACTTTACTTCCGCAAACTGCTGATGGGCATTATTGCTGGAGTTCTGACATCCGAGACTACGTACATCTATCTCGGTGCGCTAGTTGGCGACGTGCCTGAAATCATGGCGAACTTCGGCGACGACCCCAGGGACCTTCAGCGCCGCCCAATTGACGTGAACGGACTAAGAATGTGGCGAGAAGCTTCTCAGGTACGCAACCACATAAACCTCCTCGGAATAATCAGTGCGGACGCGCCAGCCGATACGGCAACCCGAAAGAGTTACACGACAACCGTTCGCGGCGGGCTACTAACAATCGAGAACAGTGCGATGGGCCTCAGGGCCACTCTGAACTTCTCAAGCCTGCCCCATCCGTACGTACCTTCGGGGCAGGGAATCTTGTCAGCAGGTCTCGAAGCTGGCATAATGTGGAGGTATGGGTATGAAGTCTCTCGAACAAGAAAGAACCGCGATGTCGTCCGTCACGTTAGCACTTGACATAGGCGGTTCGTCCGTAAAGGTGGGGCTATTCTCCTCCGAGACCTTCGCTTCTTCTCGCGCGCTAAGCCAGCGATTCGGGGAGGTGCAAATCTTGGGTCGGGCTTTCACCGACGTAAAGAATGCAGTATTTGCTGCAGTGAGTTCGGCGCTAAACGTTGGGCCGAGTTTCGAGAGCGTCGCAATCAGCACGACAGGTTCCGTCGACGCGAGCGGCGTCGTTATTAGTGCCGGGCACTATACAGGCTATGAGCGAATAGATTGGAGTCAGCTTCTCTTACCCGTGTTCCCTGCGATTAAGCGCGTGCGCGTTTTTAACGACGGCAAGGCGTCCGCCTGGGCTGAGTACCGGTACCTGCGTGGCGGGGCGACAGCGAGCCATGTACATTTCGTCATCGGGACAGGCGTGGGTAGTTCGGTGATTGTTAGCGGTAAGCTGATCGACGGCGACAGCGGGGAAGCTGGCTTCCTCGGACATACGCGAGTGACCGAGGAAGAAACGACCATCTGCAGTTGCGACCTCCAAGGCTGCCTAGAGACCGTAGCGTCCGGCCCTGGCCTTGTTCACGAGTTCAACAAGAAGTCTCCGCAGAGCATTAACGACTTCGACGACTTCAAGAATCGCTTGAGCGAAGGTGACGCCTACGCGACCGAGGTCCTGAAGGCGGCTTGCCGGCACTTCGGTACCGTGTCTGCCATTCTCGTGAATGGGCTGAACCCGCGCAACATCACTTTTGGCGGCGGGGTCGTCCTTGGTATTCGATCGGCGTTCGCTAAGCTCGGTGACGAAGAATGGTTCCTGCGGCATGTTCGTGAGAAGGTTGCGCACGATGCGTTCTACCGCTCCGCCAACACGACCACGTTGTGCTTCGGTTCGCTCGACAACGACGGAGGGCTAATCGGCGCGGCTCTGCTGGCGGCAGAGCGATAGCACTCGAACGTCTCTGCGATCCGCAACCAAGGGGCAAAGTGGTCCGATGGCATCGTTGACGACCGAACGAGTCGTTGTTCAGCTTGAACACATGCAGTTAGTCATTTCGTGCGTTCGATCGGCGGTGCCCCCGGGCGAACCTCTGAAAGTTGTAAAGGTTGTTCCAGATCTCAGTGACCCAACTGGCGCGCGTGTTCTCCGGCAGATCGACGCTGAGGTTCTCAGGTGCACCTCCTTGGCACTCCCGAAAATCGACCCGAACACGGTGCCCGTGGACATTGTGATGCCTGGCTCCCTTGAGGGGCCTCGAAAGATCGTGCGCGTGTCAAGACTGAACATTCGGGAGGGTTGCAACATTGAGGACCATCTTGGGCCGCGCCGCGCCGCTAATTATTGCCTCACTAATGATGTGTACGCGAGCGCAATAGGGCAGCTAGAACACCTTCTTCCCAAGAATGTCACTGCAGACTGGAAGATCAAGACAGTTCTTTTTGTATATATCGATGAGGGCGTCGGATCATTGATTCTACATAAGGGACGGGTCATCAGGGGTGCCGGATTTGGTGGACCGCTTGGTCATGCAATCGTGGAGACGGCTGGCCAGTATTTCGACGATTTTCGGGCGCGCGGTGCACTTGAGGCATATTGCTCGCGTCCCTGGTTGAGTGCCAACATTGTCAACCGGTACTTCACCGACCAAGACAAGAGGGCGAACAACAGTGATCGGCAGCGAACCCTCTCGTCAACTGCCTTACGGCGGGCGCTAATGACGATCAATCTCAAAGAGAAGGAATCGCTTTCTTATCGGGTGCTCAGTGATGGCGTCGACAACGATGATCCTATCATGATTTTTGCTCTCCGAGAAGCCGCTGACTACCTTGGTCTCGCGATCTCACACCTGCTAGTTACTCTCAATCCGCATTTGGTTGTCTTGGATGGCGCGATGGTCCATCGACTGAGTGGCTTCTTCGATTTGACACTTGAGAGCCTACGGCGGTACACCTGGGTCGATGCATGGAATGCGACGACGATTACCCGGTCAGTTCCCTGCGATGCCGCCGCGATACTCGGAGTCATCTGCGCGGCCCGAGAAGGGTTGTCTTTCCATGAAGCGTAGCAAGATCGTTGTAATTAACGCCGACGACTTCGGGCTGACCAGGGGTGTTTCCCTCGCCATTGTGGAACTCTTGGCAGCCAATAGAATTAGCAGCACGACAGCCATGATGTGCGTTCCCGGCTCGATTGAGCTTCAGTCCGAGTTCCGGGCGCAGGTGAACAGCCGAAAGATTGGGCTGCACCTTCAGTTAACAAATGGATTCTCCCTGACGCAGAACCCCAAGGGCCTGCTCACCGATCCCGATACACACCGGTTTGGGCCTAAGGAGCAGTTTGCAGACCTTGATCCTCGGGCCGTGTACGACGAATGGAGTGCGCAGGTAAGGCTCTTCGCGTCAGTGTACGGTCACCACCCGGCACATATCGATACCCACCATGGACCACACAAAGTCCCAGCACTAACGGAAGCCTATGTTCAGATCGCTCGAGATACGGGCGCCGGCGCGAGGACCGGACCAGCTCACGTAGCCAAGGCGCTGACTCGTGCAGGCATTCCTCACCCAGACGCAATATACGATCAGTGGAGCCTGAAGAGGCTCCCGGTGAACGTGCTGATCGATGAAATAGCCTTGCGTCTTGCGGAACCAGACATCGGTTGCCTCGAGGTTGAGACGCACCCAGGATATGTCGATGATGACCTGATGTCCAGCAGCAGCGCTAATGTGGTCCGCGGCGTTGAGCTTGAGCAACTGAGGCTATTGACCGAGTCGCACCTTAATAGACTAGGCGCGGCACTCGGCGAATACCCTTCGGGCAGACACGAGTGAACACACGAGACGCGTTCGCGGCCGGCACCCACGGGTGGGCGGAACTTCTGGGTAGCACGTCAGCCGAAGACCGGAGCTTCGATCTTCGGATGGAGGTTTTCGAGCATGTCAATCATGAAGGCTCCGTCTTCGATTCGCTTGACCTCCGAGGGATCACTTGCAGAGGTGGTTATTTTGTAGGTTGCATGTTCGTTAATTGTCTTTTCGAGCAAGGCGCATTCGAGGAGGCGTCGCTTAAAGACTGTTCCTTTAAAGGATGCTCCTTCGGCGAGACTCTCTTCAAACGATGCATCGTGAATCAAACGCTCATTTTCGAGGACAAGGGCCGTGGCATTATCATCGAGGGCTGCACGGTTTCCGGATTGAGCATTGACAGTGTTCGGTGGAACGCCGTCGCGTTCAGCAGTTGTGATCGGGTGTCGTTAAGGATGACGAACTCGATCGTCTCTGCCCTAACGGTTGCCGGCCCGACCAACCTGGACCTTCACGTTGCCCGCAACGACGGCATGGCCATATCGTTGCGCGGCGTTACCGGAACCGTGTCGATCGAGTCTGCGACACTGCCTCTCGTCGAGGTCACGAACGGCAATGAGATTCGTTTGCTGATGCGCGATGTCGTGCTGCAGAACCTCAAGGTCACAGACAGCACTCCTAGTGTGGAAATCAATGCCATCCAGACAATGCTATTCGGGACGGACCTTCGCCAAATCGATCTCGCCCGCAGCACGTTTGTCGGAAGTGCCCTTGTTGACTGTGTGTGGCCCGACGCTAGCGGGCAATCTGACTGGACAGGTCGGTACAGCCCACCCGCGAACATGATGATCCAGCCGATCGCAGATGTGGCGGGCGTGCCTGAGCAAGTCCGGCAGCGCATCCGGCGTGACCAGGTCCTGGTCGCTTTGGAAGAGCAAAGTCATCTCTCGCCTTCGACTTGGCTGATCCACCGTATTGTCGGTGCGACGACAGCGCATGGTCGTAACCCGGGTCGGCTGATTGCCTTCGCTTATGCGATTGCACTGCTTCAAGGCATTATCGGCGAGATCCTGCTTAGACTAGGCAAGTCTGCTCCGAGGGCTGCCTCATTGGGTTGGATGGATACCGTCCGATCCGTGCTTTCCGACGTAGCTAACTTTGTGGTCGGCGCTTTTTATCAGTCTTGGGGATATTTCTCAATCATATTGTCCCTCGGTAATAAGTCCTCGCAAACGCTCGACCCAATTCTGTCAGGATTCGCTATTGTGTTTGGCGTGATTTTCCTTGGAATATTCATAAATGTGATCGCTGCGCAAATATCAAAGAACTTGTGACGGAATTGTCACGATAACCTGGTCTGGCGGACTGGCCGAGATCGGCTGAGGATGGGGTAGCTTCGGGATTCGCGGTAGGGACGCCCATTACTGAGCGCCCCCCGCACAGATCCGTGCGAGCGGGATTCCCGCACACGGCTCCCACCTTGGGTGTTTGGCGGCAAACCTTACACTCGGCCATGGATGAAGGATACGGGGTTTCGGCAGCCAGTCGGTAGCCAACTTGGGGTCACGACAAGAACTGTGCGTAGCTGTACGACAGAGCCGAACAAAAAGGAACCATGTGTTTTTGGGCTCCTTGGCGTTCGAATGGCCTCGCCGACTTGTAGGATGGTAGCCAAGATAGATGGCCAATTGTGACGTAGCCAACTTAAATCGGCTTTGTCATTTTTGGCTATGCGGTTCAGACTGGGCCAAGTTAGGTATAGCCATCGTGGCCAGCAGGTTTATGGTCGACGTCTGCGCGCGTTCCTGTCATGCTCTGTAATGTCGTACAGTTACGCACAGGTCTTGTCGTGACCCCTAAGCGCCGCGAGATTGCTGAGAGTGTAATTTCAGGACAAAAGTCCTGTGCCGATATGGCTCGCTTGTATAATATCAGTCAGTCGACGGTGTCCTGGATTGTGGCCCAACACAGATCATGATGCACCAAATGACGCCGCTTCAATGCTTTATGTATCTCCGGACAATAGCGGTTGTTTCTGTTCTTTTGCTTTCTGGCATCTCGCCCGCTCATGCGGACAATCGCTCTGCCTACGCTGCGGTTGTCTGCAAAGGCAATCGGGCCCTAATCCGTTTCACCTTCGCCTGGAATTCCGACAAGCCCGAATTCACTCGCCCTGGCTCAGACAAGGTCCAAGGCTGGGGCTGGGCACTCATGGCGTCCAAGCCCGTCGCGCCGGACCTTGACCAATTGATCCCAACGAATCCAAGCAAATGCACTCTCGAGGATGGCCGAGACATCTTGCTCCTCCAGGCAGAGATCAATGACGGCCCGCCGGCCGGCAACTGCTCGGGCGACGGAACTGAACTATTCTCCCTCTGGGTCGGCAAAAGGAAAGTTTTTGATCGCGAAGCTTGGCGTCTTACGTGTGGGTTTCCGTCCGAAATCACCGAACTCCTGATCAACGGTGACCGACTTACTGAATGCCGCGCTACCCACAACGGTCCGATGCCAACAGACGTTCAGCCCGCGATCTGCACCGAACAACCTGGTCGCCTCTCCAAATCCACACCAGACAAGGGAGACGACGGCAAAGTCACACTTGTCCGGTCCGCACCCGGCCAAGCGGCCTTTTGCCGAGATTTCATTAAACCGAGCCCAGTGCACCGGGAATGGCCAACCTATCTTGCAGCCGGCGTTGAAGACGTGGAATTCCAACCCGTTGACATGATAGGATTGACTCATCTGCCGATTGCTGGCCAGAGCTATCGTGCGGTTGTGTGGGATAGCTTTGCCGGCGGAAAAAACGGCGACGAAACCGTCTGGGCTTTGCTGCCCGACTTAGCAAACAATGCCGACGCTGAAGCAGCCCAGCGGCGCCTTGCAGGCGCAAGCGATTCCGAGATCAAAGCCTTGCGCAAGTCCGGGATATTAGTGTTCGCCGGGGACCAAACTCTTTATGGCCGCGTCGGCGGCGTCCACCTTACGCCCGTCATTCTCGGCAAGACCACTTACATGCATGCTGGACTGCAAGCCGGCCTCCGCTCGTCAACAACCCCAACCGACCTCATCCTTCAACCGATGCCCTCCGGCGATCTTCGAGAGATTTGCGTCCTTCGTGCGAACCCGCCCCTCTAGCTTTGCGGCCGTAGAACCAGTCGTTCATCAGCATCGTTTTAGGGCCGCAATACACCTTGGACGAAAGGTCACGGAATGATCCTATCCGGCCCTAAAGCTTAGCGTGCAGTTTTGGACAAATCGTCTGCCGACCCCAGAATGAGTCGAAACGGCATAGCAAATGATGGCCATCGCTGGTCGATCCGTTCAATGGCAGGCATCGCCTGAGCACGTAGTCGCCGCCCGACGGTTCCAATGCATGGGCTAGCGGCTACAGTGGTGCCCGAGGATATTTGACCTCCGAGCACGAGCAGAGGGGGGAGCGTGATGGATCGAGACACACCCCAGGGGGCCGAACCCGCAGATGGCGAGCCTGGGAGGCTTCCTGATAGGTCGGGCAGCCCGCTTGCGGACGGAAGGCGATGGGTCAAGCTCGACATCCCTGCGTTCCTGAGGCCATTACCGGGCGAGCCAGACGAGGTGTGGGTCGAAGAGGATGACGGGCCGCCTCCCCCTGAGACCGACGATGCGTTCCCTTGTGGGAGCAAGTCGCCTGACTGGGAGGGGGCGCGGCTTAGTCCATGCATCGTTGAAGTGCAACGGTTCAACGCCTGGACGGCCGAGCACCACGCCACGTGCGGCAAGGGTATCGACAGGCTCGAACGAGCCTGGAGGGGAGGGGCCTTTGTTATTGTCACAGCCTATTGCCAATGCGGCGCGACAAAGGACATCACGCACTATGGGCACCACTGATGCCTCGCGGTGTATAAATCAAGAATTACGGCTCACGCCAAAAGCGATCTTCGGGGGCGACCGTGGCCCGCCATGCTAAGACCCGTTCGACACACGCCAAGAACAACGGGTAATGCCGATCTTCCTGCCGGCTTTGCATCAGCGTTATTAGCTCGGCGCGGAACCGCTCAAACGATGACGTACGGCCCATGTATGAGGGTGCATCAATCAGATAAGGCAGCGGTTCGCTAATGCAGGGGCCGGTTTCCGGGTGCTCGTCTATGAGCTCGAGTTTTCGGCCTTTGCCGCAGAGCTGATCCAGCGGCGTGGCACGCAGGCGGGCGGCTTCCTCTGAGTAAGGTTGTCATAATCGTATTGTAGCCCATCACGGCGCGATGCGTAATTCAAGACTTTCGGTTCGACCGTAGGCCACGGATCCGGCTGGCCCATTCCCTTCCACAAGTCTGATCCGAAACCCCTGCGCCATACCGTTCTGCCGTAGTTTGATCAGCACGTGATAATCCGGTTTATCACGTGCTGGCAGGATGCTACGGTCCCGGCATGACCGAGTCGCCCCTGCCCACCCTCTCCGCCCGCCCCGGCCAGCTCGCCAGCCTCGACGCGCTGGCAGCTATCCCCGAGGAAGACATCTGGCTGGCCAGCCAGAAGAGTGCGCGCACCCGCCGCGCCTACAAGCAGGATGTGGCGCACTTCATGCGCACGCTGGGCATCGCCACACCCGAGCAGTTGCGCCAGGTGGACCATCGCGCGGTGATCGCCTGGGAACGGATCATGCGCGAACAGGAGGGTGCCGCAGCATCGACGGTGCGCCGGCGGCTCGCGGCGCTGTCGAGCCTGTTCAAGCATCTGGTGCGGCATGGCAGCGCCGGCCGCAACCCGGTCGTCGATGTGCAGCGCCCCTCTATTAATAGAGAGGAAGGCAGCACCGCGGCGTTTTCCAAAGCGCAGGCGCGCCGGCTGCTGGACGCGCCGCCGGCCGGGACCGTGGCCGGGCTGCGCGATCGGGCGATCCTGTCCGTGGGCCTTCAGGTCGGTTTGTGACGGGCGGAGATTGCCGCGCTCACCGTGGGCGACCTGCATCAGAACCGCGGTCTCGATGCGCTGCGCCTGACCCGCAAGGGCGGCCGGCGCGATTCGTTGGCCATCAATCCACAGACGGCAGCGCGCATCCGGGCCTATCTAGAAAAGGCCGGTCATGGCGCGGATCACGGCGGCCCGTTGTTCCGGCCTCTGCGCGGCAATGCCAAGGCCCACGATCCGGCTGGCCGGATGGACCCGGACGCGATCGACCGCATCCTCCGCAAATACGCCGCCGGAATCGGGCTGGCACGCGGCTACTCGGCGCACTCGATGCGGGCAACATTCATCACGACGGCGCTGGAAAATGGCGCGCAACTCGAAGACGTGCAGAAGGCGGCCGGGCACCGCGACCCGTCCACGACCAAGCTCTACGACCGCCGGGGGTATAACCCCGAGAAAGCCGCAAGCTTTTTTGCGACCTATTAGGTTCCCCAAAAGAGTAAGACCGAATCGAGCTCAAAAGCCTAGGTGCAGAGCTTTTCTTTCTGATACTTGGACCACATGACACCAGCTGCCATTGGTGTCATGCCACACTGAGAGGCTGCCGCCTGAAAGCTCCCGAGCCTTGCAAGGTGCTTGGCAGACATCAGAAGCCCACCTGCAAAAGTATCGGCTTGCCACTCTGCATCCCGATAAACAGGATGATGGTCGTCGCGAACACGAGGCATGCTGACTTGGCGATGCATGAGAAAGTGGCCAAACTCATGGCACGCGGTAAAGCGATCGCGTCCGACATCGTCCCAGGCCCCTTCGTAAACATCTTCGCGCAACTTTATGCAATTTGACCCGGCTAAGACGCGGCCCTCATCCGCCCCCATTTCCTGATGGCTACAGACATCAAGATAAAATCCTTCAACAAAACCGGAGAGTCTGAATTCTAGCACGTCCATGATGGGAAAACAGACCTCATTGGGGCCAACAAATACAGCGCGGACTTGCTCAGCAAGGTCCCACAAGGTTCTTGTGGATGCAGGAGAAACAAGCATCCCTCTGCGCTGACGTTTAAAGGGTATGTCTCCAGCTACTGATTTAAACACACGCTTTTTTATCTGCTCCAGCAACTCCGGTGGGAGATCGTCAAGCTTTCGAGCAAAAGCAGCCACCAGTTCGCGCTGGGTGCCCTGCAACATCTCCACATCCACGATCGATTTGCTGCGATCTGCTGCCATCTGGAGTTCCCGCGCTTCCAGCGCGTTGAGCTTCATGACACGAGCAACTGAGTCAACATAAGTCGGAGGAATAGGCTTTTTGCCAACTTCAACGGCTGAGACGAAGGACGCGCTAAGTCCTAGCCCCCTCGATAAATCGAGGAGTCGTAGCCCTTTATCGAGCCGTAATTTGCGTACGGCGATGCCAAACGGAGTGATCATGTGAAGTCCTTCGCCGTAGTATATCGTAAACCTCCCCGAAACACAAGAGAACCGGACCGGTTGATAAATCATCCAAAAAGGTTGACGGCCGGCAGGCGGCTCCATATACTATTTTGGCAATGCGGAGTCACTTGGCGCGCCGCTGTCGAAACGGAGCAAACAAATGCATAATCAGCTGGATAATAGCGGCCGCCCTCCAGACGAACACGCGGGGCACCGTCACGGCGAGGACGTGGTCGTGGTAACCGACGTGATCATTATAGATGAGGGTGAGATCTTCGAGGAAATCATCGACATCGAGGAGTACATAAAAGCCGGGCGTACCCCACACCCACGAGCCAAGGGATACTTGGTGAGGGTCGACAAGCAGAAGATTCATTTCGACAAAGCGGTTGTGACCGGCCGCGAGATCCTCAATCGCGCCGGCAAGGTTCCCCCGGAGAAGTACATCCTCAGGCAGGTGCTGAAGGGCGGCGTCCTGGAGAAAGTCGAGTTGGACCAGAAGGTCGATCTGGCTCGTCACGGCATCGAGAAGTTTAAAACGATGCTGAAAACTGCGCAAGACGGCTGCACATGAGCGTCGAAGTACGCCGGCTATTTCAGCTTCCCGAGGCCGACGAGACATTTCTCGACAGCCTCGGGTTGACTTGGGAGACGCTGATCGAAGCCAACCTGCGATGGCTTATCTTGCGTGAATTTCCGCTACCCGCTGGGTACGGGCGTGAAGTTGCCGACATTGCGATTCTGATTCAGGCGAACTATCCTCCAGGGCTGATCGATTCCGCTTACATCTATCCAATACTGGCTCGAATCGACGGCCGTACTATCCCCAACGCGAATGGCAGCCAACTGATTGATGGACGGACCTGGCAGTTCTGGTCACGGCACAGGACACAAGAAAATATCTGGATTGATGGCGAGGATGACCTAGCCTCTCACATCCACTGGATGCAGTCATGGCTCGCCGAAGAACCAAAAAGAGGAGCTTGATGGTCGATTTCACGCTGAGTATGACGGGCTCGCAGCATCAACTGCTTCGCCAACATCTCTTCCCCGGCGATGGTCAGGAAGCAGTTGCGATAGCGCTGTGCGGAAGGCGGGCGGGTGCGAGGCGGCATCGTCTGCTCGTCAAGTCGCTCCACCTCGTGCCGCATGAGGCGTGCACCGAACGCTCTCCTGTGACAGTAGCTTGGCCAACCGATATCATGGTTCCTTGGCTACAGGAGGCTGATCGGCGCGGCCTCAGCGTTGTTAAGATCCATAGCCATCCGCGCGACTACCTTCAATTTTCTGCCCAGGACGATCGTTCCGATGCGGCGCTCTTCCCATGTATTGCGGATTGGGTTAGCGCAGACGTCCCACATGCGAGCGTGGTGATGCTCAGCGATGGCCGCATGTTCGGTCGCGCGTTCAACAGCGACCGAGCTTTTGATCCACTTGTGAGCGTAACAGTAGTGGGCGATAGCCTTCTGATCTGGCATGCTGACGAGTTTGAAGCCGAACCCGCCCAGGCGCTTCCCGCGTTCACTAAACGACATGCCCAAGCTTTTGGGGAGGCGACCACGCGCCGTCTTGGCCGCCTGTCCGCCGCAGTTATAGGGGCGTCTGGAACCGGGAGCATCGTAATAGAACAATTGATGCGACTTGGCATAGGCCGGCTCGTTGTCGTCGACGATGATGTGGTCAAGGACATAAACCTGAACCGAATTTTGAACGCCACATCAAAGGACGCCGATGCGCGCCGTCTAAAGGTTGAGGTTATTGGTGATGCGATTGAAGCAGTCGGCCTCGGTACTATCGTTGAACGATACCCTCATAACCTGAAGGATCGGCGAACGATTCATGCCGTTGCTGAATGCGACGTGCTGTTTGGCTGCGTCGATACCGCTGAAGGTCGCTTCGTTGCTAACCTGCTCAGCGCTTTCTATTCGCTTCCTTACATTGATGTAGGGGTAGCACTGGACGCCGATGATACGGGCGCAATTACCCAGGTCTGCGGCTACATTCACTATCTGCAGCCCGATCTCTCAAGCCTCATTAGCCGAGGCGCGGTCTCGATGGAGGATGTGCGCGCCGAGGGTCTCCGGCGGCAAAATCGAGAGTTTTACGAAACGCAGCGGCGTGCCGGATACATCCGGAATGTCGACGAGGATCGACCCGCCGTGATTAGTGTCAACATGGTCCTGGCTGGAATGGCGGTGAACGAGCTGTTGGCGCGCCTCCATGACTTTCGCGATGAACCAAACCGCGACTACGGCGTGATTGGCGTAAGCATCAGCCAAGTGATGTTCTACCCTGAAGCTGAAAGCGGCACGCCATGCAAAATCACCGCGCGTCATGTTGGACGTGGCGATGTGGAGCCACTACTTGATCAACCTGAACTAAGCAAGGTAGCGTCGTGAACATCTTCAACCGATTGCACTCTGCGGTGCAAACCTTTCGTGCCCATGCGTCTTACTGGATGGCTCGGGTTGATTTTTGGCCCAGGGCGTACAAGGTCGAGGTCGTTGAGGACCTTCCGTCACGCCTGCGTCGAAAGGTCCTATACGTTGTCGCCGAGGGATCGATACAGATGCACGCAGCAATGGCCTGCCCTCGGTCGTGCTGCTCCGACATCGTCAACATGAACTTGCTTCCAGACGATCATCCGGTTTGGAAGCTTAGTATTGACGGTTCCGGCCGACCTTCGCTTCGACCCTCAGTGTGGCGAAAGACGAGTTGCGGCTGTCATTATTGGATGCGGAATGGCAAATTGACATGGTGCTGAGCTTGATCCTAAACGGCCGTTTCGGATTATAACAAGGAAGTGCCTGAGCCTCTACGAGAGGATAGCATTGAGAAGGTCGGTGTCGGTTGGGAACTCCGCCACCTCGTAGCCAATGCCGTCAGCAGTCCACACCACCTCCACCAGCAGGTTGGTCGGGTCGCCCCCATACTGCTCAACCAGGTCGAGGGCGACGGCGAAGGCTTCAAGCTGCTCGGCCTTGGTAAAACCCTCAGGTGGCCCGTGGATGCAAACGAGGCCCGCGTGCAGGTCTACGCCGGCATATTCGCCCGAGCTGCCTTTCGCGCTGTCTGGTCCCCGGAAGTCGCGGGCGTTTTTGGTCACGAAGCACCAGTCGCCCTCGAAGATGACCGGAGCCAGTTGCTCGTCTTTGCGTCGCAACAGGCCCAGATCACGCAGGTGGCTGGCCTGGTAACCGCGCTGCCACGCTAGTCCGGCCAGTTCAACGCTCAGGCACTCGTCGATAAGAAAACGGGCACGACTCAAGCCGCGGGCGCCGCCCGTCGCGGGATTGTGCCCGACGAAACGAGGCGCGCCCCGGCCGGAAGACGCTCCGCCAGCGGGCGGCGCGGCTTGCCGCGAGGGCGCTCCACGCTTGCATAAAGCGCCGCCAGATCGACCTGCTCCGCTGTGAGGCTGGGATAGCTGGCCAGGATGTCGGCCAAGGGCAGCCCGGCGCTGACGGCGGCGGCGACATCGCGGACAGGAACGCGCGTGCCGCGCACAACCGGCTCGCTGCCGCCAAGCACTTCGGGGTCGAGCACGGCCATCCGACGCGCCTGCTCCAGCAACTTTGCCCGCGCGTCCGTCTCAGCGATAAAGGGCCGGAGATCGGCGCTAACGCCATCGCCCATAGGCAGCGGGTGACGACTGCGGCGAAGGGCTGCCACCCGGCGCAGTGCCCCCGTCCGCCCCCCGGCGGCAACGAGTCGGATCACCGCCTTGCGAGCGTCAGCTTGAAGGATGCCGGCCGTGCGGAAATAGAAGGCGAGCAGAGGCACCGCACCACGGGCGACCTGCCGGCTTGCTCCGGCCCCGCCAAGCAACGCTTCGGGCAGCAGGTGCTCATCGAAGGCGCGATGAACGTCGCGGATCTCGACCATGGCGAGTGCGGCAGCCTCGTTGGCGCTGACCATCTGAGGAGCAGCGGGCATAATTTCAATCCTTCCGATTGACCGGAAGAATACGTAAGCTGTTTGAGCAGAGCAACCTTTTCTTAGTGTGCTTGGGGCTTCTCCCCGTGCCCGTGCAACGCGGGCCGCAAGCGGTACCCGCCGCCGCATGCGAAAGGGCGCCCGAAGGCGCCCTTGGGTAGTCGCTATCCGACAACCGCTCAGCTTGCGCCTCGGCCCGCCTTGCGCGAGCACGGAACCCGAAAACTCCGCCGACGGGTGCTACCTCAGCCGGTCTGTCACCCCGATGTCGTCTTATCTCGCAAACCCGGGGTCAGTTTCAACCAGGACCTCCGAGACGTCGATGGCCGGGGAAGAGGAAAAGCGCTTTATTTTCCGTCAAGGGCCACGACAAGAGCTGTACGTAGCTGTACGACAGCTATAGAACGTATGCAAAACATACGGCTTTGTGGTTCCGGCCGCAGTCATGAATTGCTCCTTGGTCGTTTTGTCAAAGGCGTCGTGATCTGCTGATGCAACGCGCCAAGGCGTCTCCGCTGGCCGTTGCGGCTCAGGGTTACCGGCGCCACTGTGACCACTTTTTACATATATCCCGAACTTACCCCAGGTGGGCATGAGAAGGCGGGCGGGGTTGCCAAAACCGGAGTGCATCGGGCGGTCTGAACGACGAGGAAATCGCGTTGTTGGCGGAGGCGTTCCGCGCGCTGCGCCGGGATCGCGGCCAAGCCTGGAATGCCGCCTGCGATATCGCCGAGGCGCAGGGCAAACGGCGACCGTCTCTCCGACCCTACGGTATCACGACATCAAGCGCCTGGCGCGCCGGTTCGGTATCACCTCCACGCACTGGTCGGAATGAACGGCGGCGTCTCAGCCTTCGGTGTCCATCCCTGACGCACTCTTTCGCCGCAGACTTTCGCAGCAGACGAGGCGGTGACCGGCGCCGACGGGCGCAAAGGCCGCCGAAACAGCCCTCAGAGGCCTTCCTTAGCGTGGGTTTTCGCACGGATGGGCCTTCCGCCCCTAGTCGCCGGCAGCACTATGGGCTGCCAGCCGGCAATGATCCTGGCAAATTCCCGCGCCTTCCCGTTGTCGGTGATGAGCGGGAATATGCGGCGCAGCTCCATGGCCGCAGCAAACTCGCCCTCATGCTCAAAGAGGGTGCGGATCGCGGCGGCTTCAGCTTCGCTGACTGCAAACATCCTAGGAGGATGGCTGGGCATTTCGGGGCAGGCAAGCCCCCGACGCGCTGCGGCTGTTCGCTGCGCGGGCTGCGCGACACTGCCGTTTGCGCTTTGGCGATCGGGGGATTCGTAGTGGACTCATGACAGCGCTCGCACGGCGAGCGCTGTCACCGTGTTCATGGCATCGGCATAGGCCGCAGACGCGCCATAGACCATGGCGCTGGTGAAATCGGCATAGCGGCGGGCGTATATCGGATCGTTGCTTAGGGCATCAACGGCCTTGCGCGTCTCGCCGGCAAGGTCGTCGGCGTAAGCGGGGTACTGGTTGCGGAATTCAGTCGCGTCGGTTCGCGCGATTTCACCGGCAAGAGCGATGACCTGGTTGAGGTCGATATGGTCTTTTATCATGTGCAGATCATAGACATGGCGGATCAGCGCCGGATCGGGGTCCCGGCTCAACCCGGCGAGGTCCATCGCCGTGCGGCGCGTGAGCGCGACTAGTTTCTCGGCTGCCGTCTGCGTCACGCTGACGCAGGCCAGCGCCGGTATCTCCGGCGGTTGGCCATAGGCTTCCGCGACGAAGGAGCTGACCGGAAGCATCACTGGCGGCAGCCGCATCAGCGAATAGGTCAACTCGATCTGGATCGTTGGCCGAAGCCCCTGCCATGCCTCGCCTTCGCTATCATAGGGTAGCTGCCAAACCGTGTAGTGGTTCTCGTTTTGCGAGCGCAAAGCGGCCTTGTCCGCCGGATCGAACCTAAAACCGGCATCCTGCAGGGCTCGCGTCACCTTATCGCCGAGCCTGCCGAGTTCGCGGCGCAGACCATTGCGGCTGACCGGCGCCGCTGCTTGCGATACGATTTTGAAATCCACGTCCTCCGACATGCGCCGCACCAACTTGTGGGCGCGTGCGAGCGCGGTGCCGCCGCCAAAAACTAGCATGAAAGGTGCCGCATCGACCGACATGACTGCGCGGATGGCGCGCACGACATGGAAGTCTTTGGCAACCGGCGCCTTGCCCGGCAGGCCGAAGAAATCGACGACAGGGCCTAGATCCGCACCAAACTCATCGTTCAATCGACAGCTCCATCGTTTTGTAGCGGAGCTTGCGGCTGAACCGGCCGCTGCGCAGACGAACCCGCGGGGTCATGGGCACCTGGGTCGATCGGCCTTCGTTGTAGTCACGCTCTGCCGTTGTGGGCTCCCAGCGTACCTTGAGTTTGTCGAGTACCTGACGCGCCACCAGGCCGAAGCCATCGCCCGCCAGCATGGGTTGCCGGGTGATCGAGGACACTTCCGCCCGGCCATAGGCGCCGTATCCGAGGCGGATCAGTTTGCCGGCCTCTGTGAGTTCCCGCAGTGCGCGCAGCACCTGGCGCTCACCGGCGAGGTCGCGGAACTCACGCGTCAGGAAGGCGTCGTCGCGCCGCTCGGCGATCCGATTCTCGACCTTCTCCCGCAATGTCGGCTGCCGGCGCATGGACGCCCCCCGTTTGTGCAAAAACCTGACTCTAAACATACGCAAAAACCTGACAAAATCAACAAAACACTTCTCTATCAGTTTGTTATGAAAGCCTAACCGCCCAGGCGGAATGGGGTTCTTAGGCGAAGCCCGAGCCTGGGAAACCGTCATCGCGACCATGCAGACGACGATCGCTCGCACGAAGGAGTCGTTTGGCCGCCGACGCGGCCTGACCTGGCTTTGCCAGGCTTAGGGGCCTGCCCCTCGGCGCGCTGCAAGGGGCTTCCGCCCAGCTTCCTCCGCCTCCGCTGGCGCTCCGGCTCCGTGCAGCCGGGTCCCCGCGAAGCCCCTTTCCGCTTGCACACCCCGGTCTCGCCGACGGGCAGAGGAACAGCAGCGCTGTTCCTCAAACCCCAAGGAAATCAAACCGATGAGCAAGACCGATACCCCGCGCGCCGACGTGTACAGCCGGATCAC
>Ga0116231_10008282_pt1 | contig 18337 bp, 24 predicted proteins | sample S1TSphgellanicum_2_FD_89695 | JGI IMG/M metagenome (GOLD analysis project Ga0116231, IMG submission 89695) | Host-associated microbial communities from peat moss isolated from Minnesota, USA - S1T2_Fd - Sphagnum magellanicum MG | ecosystem: Host-associated > Plants > Peat moss > Unclassified...
AAAAAATTTTTTATAAATTGGGGGTGAGTTTTAAAAAAAAAAAAAAAAAAAAAATAATAATCGTTTGTTTTGGAATAAAATGGGGTTTTTTTTTTTTTTTTTTCAATTTTTTGATATCGAAAATTTGGCAAAATCTGCAAAATTTAGAAAAATCGCTCGAATTTACACTAGAAAGACATATATATGGCTAAACTAATTCATCAATGTATAGAAATCTGGCCAGTTTTCTTAAAATTTGGGTCAAATACTGGCTATAGAAAATCTCAAAAAGCACATAGTTTTAGCACTTTTCTTTGTAATATGACATTTTGGCTATATATATATATACATATTTAAAGTAAAACTTTAAAACATCCTTCTATATATATTTGGCTAAACTACTTGAACCAATGCATAGAAACCTGATGAATATTCCTAAATTTTGGGTCAAATTCTGGCTATTGAAAATCTCATAAAAACACATAATGTTAGCACATGTTAGTTATAATATAGAAATTTGGCTATATATATGTATATATAGCCAACCCACCAAAAAAGAAGGAAAAAAAGAAAAAAAGAAAACAAGAAAAAAAGTGGGCTGGTTGTGGGCGAGAAATTGCAGTAAGGCAGTTGCAGTAAAACAGAGTTGCAGGAGCGATGGTGGCCACATTGAAGCAAAGGGCGGGTGCGTGCTGCAGCCTGCTCTTGCTGCTGGCCTGCTACTGGGTTGCAGCAGCAGCAGCCAGCTATAATGAAGTATAAATGGTTGTCAGATTTGGGAGTAAATGTGTGCTATGAAAATGGGAGTGTTATGAAGAAGTAAAGTTTGTAATTAAGTAGCTGCTGCTGCTGCACGGAAGGAGGAAGCTAGCAACTGCCTGACTATACAACTGAGCAGGTGTGTTGTACCCTAATCAAATTGTTGCAGAGAAATTGGATCTTCTTCAGGACACCCATCTGTTTTTCTGCTCATCAATTCCATTCTCTTTCTTGGGGTTTGGTTTCATGGGTAGTAGTAGCAAGTAGCTTTCTTGGGTTTTGCTTGCTTCCTGCCTTCCTTCTTTTTGTGGCACTCAATCCTATTTTGACGTTACATTCGTTGCATCTCATGTCTTGGTTTCTTTCTCAATGGAAAGCGAATGCTCATTTGATGATTTGATTGTTGGGTTTTGTTGTAGCATTAGCAGAAGCAGCAGTAGTGGTGGTAAAACTAAAATGGGTTTCTCTTGTTGTTTTATATAGTGGGTTGATGAGAGAGAAGAAGGACGAAGGAGGAAGAAAGAAAGAACAATAAGAGGAAGGAAGGAAGAAGAATAAAGAAAGAAGAAGGAAGGAAGGAGAAGTAGAAGAAAGAAGAAGAACAACAACAACAACAAGGAAGAAGGAGAACTTGTGGGTCTAGTATTTGTTGTCTAATATGGAGTCGTCTCTTAATAGGAGCAGCAGTAGCAGGAGTGCGTCTCATGGCGGTGGAGGAGCTTCGGCGTTGGTGTTGCATTCCAAATGGACAGCACCAATGTGCCTCCTCTTCAGCTCAGTCTGCTTCTTCGTCGTCTACGCGTGTGTTCATTCTTTTCAAGCTGAGTATCATGGAGCAGCAGCAGTCGTGGTGGGTTCTTCTTCTGCATCGGGAATTTGGAGCTCACTGTCAAAAGTTTTGAGGCCTGTAGTAGTAACTGAGGAAATGAAAGCAGAGAGGAATAAAGCAGCAGCAGCGCGAGAAGCTGCTGCAGTCGAGGTGAGAAGACATGATGAAGCTCTTGGGTACTCGAGCTCGGCAATCTTCAATAGCATGAAGATGGAAGCTGCAGGAACTGCAATTCGGATTAAACTCGTACACAGAAACTCACCAGAGTCACCCGTGAGGAAGCAGTATGCAACACCAGTGCAAGCTTTGGAAGAAGCAATGGAAACAGACGCACACAGATTAGCAGGCTTCAGAAAACGAATGCTCCTTGCTACTGCCGCTAACGGTGGTTCTCCTTCCAAGCTCGCTGCCGCAGCAGGAGGAGTTGCGGCTTACGCGAGACGTAATGCCGTCGTCGCTGCTACTGCTGCTGCTGCTGCTCCTCCTGGAGCAACAACAGCAAACATTGAGAACCCGAACGGAACACCACCCACAGCACACAACTTCCACACGAGCGTGTTCTCTGGTTCAACGCTGGGCTCAGGTCAGTATCTTCTGAGCTTCAGCATCGGAACTCCACCCCAGAGCTTCTTTCTAGTCGCAGACACGGGGTCGGATCTTATCTGGGTACAATGCGCACCTTGCAAAGCTTGCTACACGCAAACAGGACCCCTGTACTCCCCCTCCAACTCCTCGTCCTTCGTGCCAGTCCCTTGTTTCTCCAAGGAATGCTTCCTGGCTCCCGCACCAGCGGGTTTCCCATGCGACTTCACATACCCAGGAGCATGCGCATACGAGTACCAGTATGCAGATTCCTCAAGCACAACAGGAGTTCTCGCTTACGAGACTGCAACGCTGCAGGACTCGAGCTCCAACTCCAGTGTAGAAATCGGAAAAGTGGCATTCGGATGCGGGAATGAGAATCAAGGAAGCTTTCAAGGAGCAGCAGGAGTGATGGGTCTAGGTCAAGGTCCGCTCTCCTTCACATCACAGATCGGTTACGCTTATGGCAACAAATTCTCCTACTGTCTTGTGAACTACTTGGATCCGGTTTCTGTTTCCTCGTCGCTCATCTTCGGGGACGAGAGTGCGATGTCGTCTTCTACCACCAAGCACCCATTGCAGTACACTCCGATTCTCAGCAATCCTCGCTCTGCAAGTCTATACTATTTGGGTATCGAGCAAGTGAGCGTCGCAGGATCTTCTCTCAACATTCCTTCTTCTGCATGGAGCTTCGATTTGTTGGGCGATGGCGGAACGACGATAGACTCAGGCTCCACTTTCACATACTGGGTTCCTGCAGCTTACGACCCTATTCTCTCTGCTTTCAAGCAAGCTTTGTTGTCGCAGTACCCAGCAGTGACAACTGCAACGCAGCAGCAGTTGCAGACATTCGATCTTTGCTTCAACATCTCGGGAGTGGAGAATCCAGAGTACCCAAGTTTCAGTATTCTGTTTCTGAATGATGTGAGCTTCTCTCCTCCTCCTCAGAACTACCTTGTGGAAGTTGCTCCTGATGTCAAGTGCCTCGCCATGCAAGGTCTTCAATCCGACTTTGGCTTCAACACTATTGGCAATCTGTTGCAACAGAACTTCCTTGTGGTGTATGATCGCCAAAGCTCCATGATTGGCCTTGCTCCTTCCTCCTGTACAACAAGTTCAGAATGATGATGGATTGCTCAGCTCCTCCATTGGCCCCATTTCCTCTTGCTTCTGCTGCTGTTCCGTAACCCTAATTTTGTGGGGTACAAGAGAAAAGAAGAATGTACACTTCTAGTCCACATGTGAGTTTCCCACTTTTCTTTTTCTTTTCACACAATTTGTGTCTTCTTCTATGCAAATGGGTTTGGTAATTCTCCAGAGATTCTCAACTTCATTTCTCAGAGTTTTGCATTGAAATCATTTACTGGTATCAAGAAGGATTGGTGACATGCTTGTGGCAGCAGCTGTAAACATATGTGCTGCTGCCAGGGTATGAGCTTTGAAGAGATTTTTTTGAGTGACATTTGTTGTTCTGCATGATAAGGATTTCAAGCAGGTGCAGTGCTCATCTCGCACTTGTGATTCTTGAGAATCAAAGAATGATGGGTCTGTATTTGAGCAAAGCATTTCAGATTCCTGTTTGTAAACTTATCTTCTTCTGCTTTCAGAGAATGTTATGTGTGTTGATGTCAAAGAAGTTTTCAGGTAGTGTAAAGAGAGATATGTGTTTTTTTTCTGTTGCTTCTTTTGAGCTCCTTCGGGATCTTGAAGAAGCTTGGTGCTCAGAGGATTTGACTGCTGTCCGTTCACAATGAATATGATTTTGGTTTTGTTTCTGGAGCTTTTTGCTGTTGTTTATAGAAATGTAATACCAACTCATTTTGTTTCTTTGGCATTGAGACAGCTTCTTGCAGAGATGTCTCCTTCCTTGTACACTACAACAGACATGTATCCACCATGACTCAGATTTTTCTTGACAACAAAACCCACCCAACCAAAGATGAAGTATTTTCAATTGCTTAGCCCAACCATGTCAGATTGCAGAGGAGGATAGACAACAAGCATCAAACTGGGTCCAAGGCAGCAGGAGGTGTGCTTTGTTCATGCTTCCATTTCAAGCACACACATCTCAAAACCACAACCTGCTCCAGTATCTGCTCTTGTGATTTGATGGCATTGCATACTTCCCTTTTCCTTCTCTATTTTGTCTTAGAAGGTGATACTACTGGAGATGTTAGTCAGGAAACAGAATCTCTACATGTTGGGACTCTATCTTGGATCAAGAAGACAAAACTTCTTTGTCTGTTATGATTACTGCTCACAATATTCTGTCAAAATTGATTGTGATTGCATTCTCTGAATTCCTAGTGTAAATTCAGTGCAAACCTTCCTTCCTTCCTTCCATCACGAGCTTTATGAATCCTTTGTGCTGCTGTATTTACAGTACATATCTGAATATGCTGTAGGAGCAAGCAAGAATATTTCTCTGTATTTCATGGTCTAGAGCAAATTTGACAGAGTTTTATTGGATGGACATCTCTGGAGCAACTTTGCAGGGAAAACAATCTTAGGAACTGACTAGTTATATCATTTGTGGGTTGAATAATATGCTAAAGAAAATGTACAGTGGGGATGCAATGCTGGTGTGAGTTTGTGTGGTGTGTGTGTGTAAATGTTGCTACAGCCACCAGCAAACTATGGCCTCTCTAGAAAAGCTGAGAATCTCTAAATGGGGCAAATGTATGAGTAATTTCATACAGTATTTGCCTCTCAGCTCAGGAGACCAGGCTTTCTTTGGTGTTGTCTTATACAAGAGTATCTAGATGTGCACTTGATTGTGAGATGATTGTTGGATGGCAATTTGGGTGTTGGGTCACAGATTTGTTGATGTTACTACTACTTGTCAGTGAGTGCACCATTGTTCCCATTTGCTAGGCTTAAGAAAATTTGCTCAAGAGTGTTCTGGCTTATACTGTAGTCTTTGATTCCTAACCTATCTTTCTCCCTTTCTAATGCACAAAAGGCTTTGGACAGTGAAAAGGCTTTCTTGGGTAAATGATACTTTACTCTTGTCATGTGCTGTTCTTCAAGTGTTGACCCTGGAAACTCCAGTATCATAAATTGATGCAGAGACTGCAATGACTTGGGACTCTTGCATCTAAGCTCCACTGTGTAGCCTGCTACCCAACATCACCAAAAGATGTCAGTCTGTGTTCTGAACTGTTGTGCAATTCTAAATGTATTTGTTGAACTCCTGCTGCAAGGTATTGTAATATCAACTGTTTCTTCAAGGTTTCCATCTGAAGGAGGGAGATCAAAGGTAGGGATAGGAGGAAGAAAAGGGTATATGTACCACTGCCAAAACATGACTTTATCTGTTTGATGGAGCCCAAACACACCAAGCTGCCAGCAACCATGATGCCAATTCGATTACATAGTGCTTCACACTCTTCCATGTTGTGGGTTGTCAGCACTACACTCATGTTTTTCTTGATCACTGCATTGGTTAACAAATTCCACATGGCTCGTCTGGTCAGTGGGTCCATCCCACTACTGGGCTCATCTAGAAACACGACTGCTGGATCTCCCACCTGCCAAACCAAACCACCCCCTTTTTTGGTCTTTCAACACTACCACCTGAAACAAAATGTGAGAGCTTGGAGAAAGAGGATGAAAAACCCATGCAAACAAGGTACAGATAGAACACTAGAAAGAAAGGAGAAGAGGTACACAAAGAACAGGTACCATTGCAATTGCTAAGGCTAATTTGCGCTTATTGCCACCACTATAGGATTGAGTGATTTGCTCTGCATTCTCTTGAAGTCCCATGGCTTGCACCAAATCGTTTACAACATCTTCAACTTTGTCAGCAGGAACTCCTTTCAAGCTTGCATACATGTGCAGATGTTCTCTTGCTGTCATCAAGTCCAGCAGTGGATTGAACTGCGGACAGTAACCCATTTGCTTCCGGGCTGCTGATCTCTCATTTATGATGGAATACCCATTAATAAAAACATCACCACTTGTTGGTGCTAAATCACCACTCAAAATTGAGAGTGTTGTTGTTTTTCCTGCTCCATTTACACCCCTAAATAAAAAAGAATTCCCCCATCCCAGTACAAAGATTAGCACAACATGTTGCTACTTGCAGTCAAATTGCAAGACAAACCTCTTGAATGAAAATCCTAATTTTGAACTTAATAAACACAAATGCAATTGTCTACCATCATGTTAGAAAAGCTTGAATTCAGTCAAAAGTGCTTGAGAAGCTCACTCTCTTTGTATATTCTCTAAAACACTTGCAATGAACAGTATTTTTTAGGTATACTATGAAATAATGGAATTTTGAAAGAAATATTTTTATTAAAATTGAAAATTATAAGCATATTTTTTGATTATATGAAGTGACTTTGCTGGGGCGAAATTGTTGTTGGACACTTACAAGAAGCCAAAGCATTCACCCGGAGGAATACCAAGTGACAAGCCTCTCACAGCTAAATGATCCTTCTCCAAACCACCACCAGGATGTACTTTTTTAAGCTCCCGTATAATCACTGTATCTTCCCCAGCTAAACCTCCTTCCACTCGCTTGCGCTCATTCCTGACATTACTATCCTCTTTCATATCCCTTACTGTTGTAACACCTGTGTGATGATGGGAGGGGGAAAAAAAAAAACAAACAAACAAACATTATAACTAGTTTTGGTTTTTCAAAGCATGGACAAGATTCAAGAACTAACTAGATTGGAAGGCAACTTCTTGAATAGGAAAATTCAAACAGAAAACAACACCAACCCAGTACCTGATTGTTGGGTGAAGATCGTCATCGGAGATGATGCATAGAGCATGAGGAGATGATAGAGCCTGAGTAATGCACCATTTTCAATGAGGAGAGTGAGGAGAAGAAAAGCAACAGCTTGTCCTATCATCAAGACAAGAGATTGTCCAAGCACATCCCATTTGTAAGGATTTGCATTGCCATCTCCCTTCAATTCTCTCTTGAGATCAAGAGCAGCCAAGTTGCCAAGTCCGCTTGCCAAATTGAAAGGAGGGAAGAGCTGATACATGGGTGTCAGCTTGTCATTCAATTCCTGCAATCAAGCTCATTACCCACCCACCCATCACACATAAAGGGTAGATATTGACATTCATCCCATTTATAATCAGGTAGCAAAGTATTGACACCCTCCCAATGCAACGGGTATAACACAAGAAATACAAAGAGTGACCTATTTGCGCAATGAAATTACCTTAGTGTTGTTTCCTAGGGAACTCATCAAAGTACTACTGACATACATACCGAAACCTGTGACAAAATGTATTCCTGCTATTGCAACCTGTGTTTGACAGAAAAAAAGGTTAGCCTCACAGCACCCATTTATTTTTCTTGCACAAAAGACATGTCTGAAAACTGGGTACCAAATGCATGAGACACAAAACAGTAGCGATGCAGCCATGCAAAAAAAAATTGTTACAATATTATTACAATTTTACAATCAGTCTCTAAAACAGCCCTAACCCTAAACCCTAAACCACGTGCCAGCCCTTCAGCATGGAAATTGTACATACCTGTGCATTAGCAGGGTTGTTGAAGGCGAACGAATAGCAATAAGAAAGAGGGATCACCGACAGTCCAAATGCCATGAGGAGTGAAACTGCAGCTCCAGCTTTTGTCCAGGTACCAATGTATGATTCATCTCGGTATGCCACAAAAACCAACATGGTGATACCCACTGTAGCTGCAAAGTTTGCCATATCCCATGCATATGTTGCAATCCAATAGGAATATGGACTTGCTCCACTCACCATCTAAGCTCCAATCCAAGAAAGCAAAAAGGGGGGAAAAAAAAACCCCAAGATGGTGTGCTCATGAGTTTGTAATGTCATAGCAAAAAAGAACAGAAAGCACTTACTACAATTCCTAAAACTGAATCCAAAAGCTATTGTTGCCTTCATCATGATAATTGAAATTGGACTTAGTGTTCATTCCTATACTATGATGGAGTTGAGTTCATGATGAAGAATTGTTTTTGGTGGGCTTGATCATGAAGAAGAAGCCCATTTTTTAAAGAGTGTAAATGCTTTTTTTACCTGCAATAATTTGGCTTTGACGGATTGTTCTTGTACAACAAACACAGCAAAGCTTGCTGCACAATAGGATAAAGGAATGAGCACAAAAAGAGCAGCCAAAGTTGTCAAAATGGTTTGTAAACGTAAGGCTTCATTTTTGGTAATTGGGAGTGGGTGACTGATTATTCTCATTGAAGCCATGGAGTTGTTGAGACCCACTCGTAACCTTGCTTGTGCCAGTTCCTGAAACAATGCTGGTAGTGTATGATCGGAAGTTGTGTTATGTAGAAAGGTGATGGGAGCTGAAATTCCATGCCCAGATTTGGTCTGGAAGAAACTCAGATTGCAAAGCATTTTGTTTGAGTTGTCATGATCATTGATGCAAGAGCTTGTCGTGTTGTTGATCTTCCCACTTAAATTGGTGAACTTGCCAAAAACTCTTTTCACATCTGTCACTTTCAAGCTACTGATTGTTGATGTGTCAAACCTTGGCCACAAAGTGTCATTGAATACAAGTGCACCTGCCAAATGATAAGGCAAAGAAAGATGTTGAACTTCAAAGTTTCTTCAAGTTTTTTCAATAAATTTTCTTTTGTTGGGTTCTTCCCAGATATAATGATAATAATGAATGCTGAAGCAAACACGGAGTATTGGATTTGGAGCTTTACCATAGTATGCAGGTGTATGCCAGAAAGTGTTAAGAAGCCATTGGCTAAGTTGGAGGCTATTGTTGATACCATCGTGTCTTTTGCCTTTGATAAATTGGCTTCCACCCAAAACTGACACAAACTCAGGTGGAGCAGCTCCAGCTACAGGAATAATGGTATCATGGGGTATTATAACCTCCTTGCTATTGCTGCCACCTTCAGGAGGCAAAAGACTGTAAATTTCAAAGCTTAGGTTTAATGGTGGGCCTGCAGGATCAATATTCAGTTTCAATATGAGCATCACAAGTGCAATCGCCATGACAGGGAGCAGAATTGAATTCACCAATCCCTGCAAAAAAAAAAAAAGACACTTCTTTTCTCGTTAAGAACTTGTGGAAAGGAAATATAAATAAAATTAGAGTGTCTCTCTCTTCATCATCAAATGATCATATAAAAGTGCGCAACCAATTTTGGAGTCAACAACCATTTGTGTCTAGTGTCTAGTACCTTTATATCACGCCTTGCTATTAACATACGCTTCTTGAATATCTGACCAAACACACGTCCAAAGCTGCTACTAGTGTGCTGTTGTTTTTTACTCAGGGATTGAGTTTTGTAGCTTGACATTTCTACAGCATGTACATCATCATCATTCACAGTAGCATCATGAGCTAGGCTTTTTTGAGTTGCTCTCTGTGTTCTGCCAGCTGATAACCCATGATCTTGCTCTTGATGGCTCTTGAAGTGGACTGCTGTTGCATGAGAGCTTGGGTTCTGACTTGAAGATGTTATACTGGCATGACTCTCAGAATCAAATGATGGAGGAGGAGCTTTTGTTTCAATTAGGCTAAGATGCATCATCTCCTCCTGTTGCTGTTGGTTATTACATGGGAGCGTACAAGACAATGAGCCTACAGATCTGTACAAGTCATGATGGTCCTTGTTTGATAAGCGCAGGAATACATCCTCCATCGTGGTCATGGAAATGCCATAGTTGCCAATGTGAAGCTCCTCAAGCCGCATTTCCAGTTCATGAAATAACTGAGCAAATTCACCCTTGTTGGAGAGAGGTAATTGGAAGGTAAGCCCTCCTCCTCCTCCAGCTCCAGCATGAGGAAAGCTCACAGGAACTTGAGCTTGAGGAATATGATGCAACACCAAGTCTGCAATTGCTGAATCACTGCAGCAGGCAGCACTGCTGCGTATCATGCTCAGGTTGTAGCCAACCCCAAATTTGGCCTGCTCAAGAATGTGTCAAATCAGAAAAAGAAAAAAGAAAAAGGCTTTCATCCTGGTACTGCTGCAGCAACCCAAATCTTTGCAGTAGATTTTCCAGAGCCAAAGAAGCCTAACCCACCCATTGTCAGCAAAAAAAAAAAATTTTAATTCTGCAGCTAGCTGTGAACAAACTCAGAATTTTTATTTGTTTTCAGGTAATTTACGCACAGTTAGTAGTACCTTGAGGAAAAGACTGCTTCCACAGCATTGCAGGCGACCCTCGCTCATAATTGCAATGCGGTCACATAGCAGATCAGCTTCATCCATGTAATGGGTGGTAAGCACAATGGCACGCCGTGACTTAAAGCTATGCAACAACTCCCATATACTTCTCCTTGACTGTGGGTCCAGTCCAGAAGTGGGTTCATCCAGAAAGACTACTCTGGATCCACCTATCATTGCAAGGCCCACCTGGATCCCATTCCATCCCAGACACAGCTTCATTGTTTTTGTCAGTAATAAGTCCCACTCTGGGTCACAGCTTCTGGAGGCATAGAAAAAAAAGAAAAAGCAAAAAAGGGGGGCTGTTGTTATTTGTTGTGTTCACTGCTGTTTTTTTGCTTTTCTTAGATTGCATGATCTCACTTCAATAAGTGGACAATTTGAAGGGATTTGAGCATGATACTTACCTGCAGCTTACGCTGCATGCCTCCAGAAAGACAGGAAGCACGTGAATTTGCCTTGTCTTTCAACCCAAGATTGATCACCATTTCATGCACTGTCTGTTGTGTCTGAAGCTTAGGGACTCCCTTCAATGAAGCATAAAGCTCCAAGTGCTCTTTCACAGTTAAATAGCCAAATAGCACATTCTGCTGTGGACATACACCAATTATCCTGTGTAAGCAAGCAGAGAGACCCATCATTCACATACACCAGCTGCCACAGCCCATTTTTTTGTTCCTCAAAATAGACTCATCAGCAAAGAACCCAAAAGAATTGGGGTAATCAAGATTGAGGAAGAAAACCTTCGGATGTTTTGCATGTTGTCTTGAATCGAATGACCCCAGATTTTTGCATCACCAGAAGTGGGTCTGATCAATCCCGTCAGCATTGACATTGTGGTTGACTTGCCAGCACCATTGTGACCTAGTAGTGCTGTGATATGGCCCTCAAAAAGGTCCAAAGTAAGCTCATCAACTGCAATTTTTCCACCCACAAACACTTTCCTCAGCTTCTCAATACACACTGCTGGCAGTTGACCATCTGTTGACAAGTATGGTTCTTCTATGTCTTCCTGTGCCATTGTCACCACCTCATCCACAGGTATAGAGTCTGACAATCTCTGCATCCATGCAGTAAACAAAACTCTGTGGGTAAGCAAGCACATGATCTCCCCAAGAACCAAACAACACACAGACACAAACACACACTTAATCCCAGGATTCACAACACAGCTGGGCTCAACAAGGTAAAGTAGACTATTGCAACCACTTCGGCCATGAGACAACAATATTCAACAAAGTTTCAAGCTGTTGTCTAGTGTACCACCTCATAGCTGGCAGAAGGTCCTGCTGCTACACCCAAAACACCACCCTGCCAATAGGAAGGAGCAAACAGAAACCATGGTGGTTGCACTGCACCATACTCAGACGGAAGGACCTGCTCCAAGTACCTGTGCAAAAAGTTTCCAAATGGGTTCTTACAAGCTTTGTTGTAAGTCTAGCTCTTACATCTTAACCAAACCCAGTTCTTCAATCCCACACACCGACTGACAACAAGCAAGACTGTGCAAAGAAGATGGTACTAAATTTTGTGCCCATCTGACAAGGGAAAAGAAATTCCTAAATTCTCAAGTTTTGAAAGGCAAAGTGCTCAAGACACTTGCTTTCAGCTACAATTTCACATCATATATGCTTACCAAGCCAGTCCAGCATACACAATCAAATCCACAAGCAACAAGAAAAGGATCCAGGCCATGGAAAATGCATCCTCCATGATATTCACCCATCTCAGACCGTAACCTGCACCCTCATAGAGTGCCACCAGGTCCACTCCTGCAACACATCCAGCATGCAGTTAGAGTGGATCCATCCACACCCGATGTAGATATCTAAGCTCATACAAGTGTCTACAACATCCAGAATCATGTGCAAGATCCTTTCCCCAGCCCCCACCCATAAACATGAAAAACAGGACAATGTACTACATTGAAGATGAATCAAATGCAACCACATGGACAAATCAAAGACTAATCTGTATATGGGGTTTGTGTGAGAGTGTAATTCCTACCAAAGGTGTAAGCTGAGGGTGGCAGCAGAGAAGTTGCAGACTTGCCAAGAATGGCCTGTGCATGACTTGTCTGAAAGAAGATGTAGCGTGGCAATATGGCCGTAAAGTGCACAAAAGGTGCAACTATTGCTGCCAGCTTTGCCTTTGAGAAGAAGACTGAAAGGAAAAAACCTGCAGACAGGCAGGCAGGCAGGCTTAAAGACCTATCACTTCATTTGATTAATTATGTAGTACCTGATGCTAGAAAATATTCAACCTGAATCAGAGAAAACTGCATGCAATCGTTGTGCTATGAATGAATGAACATGTTGACCTAAGCAACTCAAAGATGTCAGAAAATTGAGAGGAGTTGAGGACTGATGTTTAGTCAAGTTACCAAATGGAATCAATGACAATGTGAAGAGGAAGAAGAGCAGAAACAAGATGCTTGGATCACTGCATTTGAGGAAAATATCCCAATTCAAAAACACCCATGATCATCAGTTTCCAAATTTTCATCGCAAAATTACAACATAGCTCATTAGTCAAGTCTCCACATTCTACTCTTTTTTTTGGCAAATTACCCAATAGAAGAAATCATGTACCCAATTGATCAGATCGATTGCCATGAGTCAAAGTACTAATGATACCACAAGTTCATAAGCTCACCTCCTCGGAAATACAGTAAAAGACAAAAGTGCGGTCACCATCAATGAGATCAAGAAGAAAACAACCTACAGCCAATGCAACAATATCAATCCCACTTAAGAAACTCAATTGATTCAACAAATTGATGACAAAACTATCAACTAGATTCTAATGACTTCTAAGAATAGTGAATTTAGAAGGAAAAAGAAAGCTCATTGCATTTTGCCACTAATTAAGTATCTGCACAATTCTCATTCCTACTTTTGTACCCATCCTCATTCCTTTGACGTATATGTTAATTGGCTTCTTATCATGCCCAAAAACCAAATGATCAATCAAGAAAATTATCTGAATATTTCTGTGTTTTGTTGCGTTGTAGAAGTTGAGTTGTTGGACGGGGAGGTGGGTGTCCCCAAATGGATCAAGCATTTTAGCATAGAAATAGAAATTGGGTATTATTATTAAGGGCAGAGTTACATGACTAGTTTAAAAGCAAACATACCAAATACGTTATTAGCCATGACATAGTGAACACCCATGGTTTCAATCCCATAATGAGCATTGTCTCTTTTGCTCTGTTCTCCTTCTCTTCAACCAAGGCCTATGCACACACACACACACACACACAAACAAATGGGAGCCAAGTCTTGAGTTCACTTTTTGAACTCATGGGAGGGGTTAACCCTAAATCTTCAAACAAGAGAGATCACCATGGCATCTCCACACACAAAAATTCAAGGAGATTGGAAAATCCAAGCACAACAAGTATCTAAATTTCTTCATGGTCACACTTCTATACATTACATCATGACAATCAATTGAAGGAAAATAAAAAAATATTCCAATGGCCATGTCAACAATATAACTTGTTGAATGTGGGGAGGAAGGCACCGAGATGGATTAACCTTGACAAACATGCCAAGTGGATAAAGAGTTGTAAGACACATCATTAAACCAAGGATTGGTCCAACCTGCAAAATTTCAAAGACTACATTAGAATCCACAAAATGGGCTCTCTATCAATCTTTTAAGAATGGAAAACACCAACCCACAAACAACACTACTGAAAGAAAGTATGCACCAAAACCTAAATTATCTACAAGAGTGGGTCAGTACAAGAAAGAAAATTTCTACCTAATCTACAAGTGGGTCACTACAAGATAAGATTTTTTCCTGCTTGATCTGCAATGTGGGTTGTTGCTATGAGATAAAAATTTCTATCTAAATTGCAAGTAGCTCACAAAAAATTCTACCCAATTCCGCATGGTAGAGTTTTAGAATCATAATGTCAATAGTCAATGAAGCCTAAAGAGACATACAGTTTCATAATATCGGTTGCGAATGTATGCAGGAGTTGGGAATGGAGCACTCCACATTGGTTTCTCATATAGTGCAGTGGTTGCCTCACTGGGGTTTGGAACCAAGCTAAATATGTAGGTGTTGATTACATCCTGTTTTCAGCACAAAGAGAGGATCGTTTGCTTAGGGACCCAAAAAAACATACAACAAAATGAGAAGAAGTTATAGAAGGAGAGGGCCAGTGCCCACCCAGCGAAGAAGAAATTTGATAGCACAGAAAAGTAATGAATTGCACCTGCAAACTGAGAAATCCAGAAGTGTAATATTGCTTATAATAAGTGAGTACTCCTTTGCGCCGTCTATGGATGGTGTCTGTTGTTGGAGGTGTAGTTGTAAAGTTCATGCGAATTTTATATTCTATTTTTCCATTGAATAAATCCAAATGGTTCACCACAACAATTGCCCATATTGGGTTGTCCACATTTGCAATTGTCAATGCATCTCTCACTGCCTCCTACAAACACAATGTTGCATAAAATGAAGACAAAAATATCGAGGTTTGTGAAGTTTAAATTGCTACTAAATATGTACAAGAACAACAACAGGCATGCAAAGTGCATATAGTGAGGTAAAAATCAAAAAATAAAATTTTGTAGTGGCAGAGATTTTACCTCCTCACTCAAGAATGTTCCTCCATAAACCTCCTTGAAAAACTACAAGCAACAAGGAGAAGACAACATAGTCAAAGTCAATTTATTAATTGTTTTCTTTGTCTTCAATTCTCATTTGCATGATTTTAAATGTGACACTTGCATCATGATCATTAGAGTAAATTAACATTATGATCTACTACAAAAATCCAGAATACAAGAAAAGTAGAGGGGAAAAATATGGTTTTGGGGTGGTGGGTAACAAAAGAAATTGTGGTTGGAGAGCAAATTCACCTTAGTTGATGTCATTAGGTGGTCCACCAATGCAACAACTTCGGTTGAATTTGGTGCAAAAGTGATACGTCCAAGTTCAATCAAGTTTCCAAGCTGTGAATCCACATCTCTCTCTCTCAATTATCAAGGGGGTAGAAGCAACAACCCAAAACTCTATGAGTTTTCACAAAATGTGACAAGCCAAAAAAAACACTTAAGATTATGAGCTAGCTTGTTTTTGTAAGGCTTTGTAATAGTAGTAGTAGTAGTAGAAGAAGAAGAAGAAAAAAAAGCAAATGATGATGATTTTATGAAGATGAAAATGACCTTAAAAAAAAACCAGAAAAAGAAAAACTACCCACAAAGTTGCCATATTTTTGTTGGATTTCCAAAGCCTCCTTGTATTGCTTCCCATTATTAGCCTCTACAATTGCACACAAAGACAAGTTACAGGGTAAGGAAAAGCTCAAAATACATGTACCTCGGTTTGTAAACTTTGATTCTAAAAACATTGATGTCAAAAGGCTTCAAGTGCATGAATTCTTTGGTGGAAGGAAAAAACTCAGAAAATGTCAAGGTCTAAACACAAGAAACTCAAAACATGGACAAGAATATAACAAAATGGTGATGGAAGAAGACTAGAGATGGATTTAACAATGGTTTTGGTATAGTTGGGTTTTGTTACTCATGAGTGTGCTTTTCACAAGCTTGTGAACTTGAACAAATTCATCAAAAGTTGGCACCAAAAGTGGTCCAAAGTAGTTGTTGAAGGCATGTATAGTTGCAGACATTTTGGTTGTGGAGTCAATGCAGCTCAAACTGAGAGCTAGAAACAATGGAGAGAAAGCCTTGAAATGCCACTGCAATGGCAAACTCGCACTACTTGTGTTGTTGTTGATTTTTGATGTCATCATTTGTTGTTGCGCAGACTTTGTTGTTGTTTCTTCTTCTTCTTCTTTAGCATGTATTAATGCATCAACTAGACTTGCAATCGTATGATTATGTGTCAAATTTAGCAATGAAATCATTGCTTCCCAGTTTTTCAAAGTTGTTTCTTCTTTCATCAGCAATGACATGATTGCAAGCTCCTCTTTGGAAACTTGCTAAGCATCACAACACAAAATCAAAACTCAAAAAACATAAAATTTTCAACTTGAATCAACCACAAATTCTTCTTCATCATGCACCCATTACACACAACATTTGCTAACATGACCCATTTCCATCATTGTAAATAATTGCAATCTTAAGCTCCAAACTTAACTCCCTTTTTTGGTGGGTTAGTTGGTTGGTTTTTGCAAACTTGTTTATTTTGATAGTGATGGGGATTTTGGAAAGGAGATTGGAAAGAAAATTAAAAATTAAAAACCAACCTGGTGGTGGGTAAGTTTGGATGATGGAGGACATAGTTGAAGAAAGTTGTTAGACTTGGAGTTTAATGGAAATTGGTTCTTGAAAGATGCAAGTATTGGGATTGTGGTGTCAACAAAGACTTGGTCTTTGAAATGATCCTCCATGCTCAAGGACCATCCCCATATGAGAAGCAACATCATGAGTAGAGGACTTATGATCTCCATTGTCGTTTGTCCCCATCCCCTCCTCTACACAAAAATTAAACAACATTAAATCTTGCAAATCCATCCCTTTCTCACCAAAAAAACCCCATGCACTTGAGCAATGTCTACTATTGGAAACAACCAAATTTGGTAATTGGGTGAGAGGTAATTGCTATTCCATTCCCCCATAAATACATTTTTTTTTTTCCTCCTAAAAACAAAAATTGTCACATAGATTGATTATTGCAGAAAGCCCATAGACCTTGAACAACCATTGACGATGGAGCATGGCTTGCAATTGTTGTTTTCCTTGAACCATAGATGGAAGCACAAAATTCTCTTCCTTTTCCTCCATCTCGTTTGTCTTCTCCACATGAAGATGTGGATCATCTTTTACATCCTTTTCTACAACCACATTCTTCGTTTCCAAAGCTCCTTGAACCCTAATTGTGTTATCACTACTATTTTGAAATCCCGCCCATTGTTGTGTCTTTATGAGCTCCACACTAATTCCCAAAGAATTCACCATATGTTGTTCTTGCTCCATGTACAATATGTATATGTTGATATTATCCACCAAATCTTTTTCCTTCTCTTCTTTCGAGCATTCAAAGCTTGTCTTCAAGGACAACCCATTTGCAAAGAAAAAAAAGACCCTTTCTCATTCAAATCTCTTATTAAAAAATGGCCCATTTCCAAAGAAGAAAAATGGTCTCAAGATCTCTATTAGTTCTCTTCTTCCAAAAGAGACCATTTCCAAAGGAAGAAAACAAACCTCCCTTGATTGATTGAATTTCCTAAGCACATATAAACATCAAATGGAAAATGATGAAAGGTAATAGAATTTGGAGAAGATCAAGAAGAAGAATAAAAAGCAATGGCAACAAGTGAGGCAAGCTTCCCCATCTTTCCATCAACTAGTTCCATCTTCTTGAAACAAACGGTCTAGATTCATAGAAGGAAAATCTAATTTCACCACCATGGGCACTATCCCCCATGTAGGAATGACTTTCCATCATTCCATCTTTCCTTTGACTTTTTCCATGTATTCCCAAATAGACAATCTTGATTCACATAAACATAATATAATTTGACTAGGGTGGGAATTGTCCTTTAGGTAGGAAATGACTTTCCAATCTTTCCTTTAATTATTTTCATCTTTTCAAAACAAATGGTCTTCATTAGTCACATAAATGGAATTTGATTTTACCATGACCAAGCAATGGTCATCATGCAAAAAATGAGAATGATTGTATATTTTTCTTGTAACTATTTTCATTTTTTTAGAATAGAAAATCTAGGTTTAAAAGAATCGGATATGATTTTACCACAACCTAACAATGTTAATTCGGTAGGAAATGAGAGGGAGTCCATATTTCACTCAACTGTTTCCATCTTTCTAAAACAAATGATTCAAATTCACATAAATTTGGAATCTAATTTTACCATGACTAAGCAAAAAAATTTCAAGTAGGAAATGAGAGCAACTATACAGCTTTCCTTTAACTATATATGTCCATCTTTCCAAAACATACAATCCAAATTCACCAAAAAAAAAAAAAAAAATTACCAAAAATAACAAATATATTATAAAAAAAAAAATAAAAAAAAATGAAAATT
>Ga0116231_10008284_pt1 | contig 18335 bp, 13 predicted proteins | sample S1TSphgellanicum_2_FD_89695 | JGI IMG/M metagenome (GOLD analysis project Ga0116231, IMG submission 89695) | Host-associated microbial communities from peat moss isolated from Minnesota, USA - S1T2_Fd - Sphagnum magellanicum MG | ecosystem: Host-associated > Plants > Peat moss > Unclassified...
GTGAGAGGGACGGAGGAGAGATGGGTGAAAGATTGTGTGGTTGTGGGGGGGGGGGGGGGGGGGGTGGCTATGACATTAACCTATTTTCTATGTGTTCAAAATGATTTGTAGTAGTGCCTTATAAAGTTTTTTGAGTGAATTTCAATGATTGAATAACATAATGACCAATTTGTTGGCTTTTGCATGATATTTCCTTGGATCCCAAATGAACACAATGAAACATTTGCTAAAGTTAAAAATGATGCCATGTGTTTAAGGTCTTGAATTATGTATGTGATTGTCCCTAAATTGATGATTATATAAAATACAAGTTATGTGGACCCATTAACACTACTTTCTCAATTGTGCCATCCATTTTGTCACCATTTTGCAATTGATCAAACCATGGAAATTTTAAAATATAAAAATTATCAACATTTGATCATTTTTAGACACTCTAGTAAACTAACACCCTAATACATGTGATAATAGGACTAAACATTCAACCATGAGAATATCAAGATATTAATCTAGGCACAAATGCCATTAGTTCAAAATTTGGCCAAAAAAGGGCAAAAGCAAGGATGACAACAAGGCACATTCTTGCTAAGCTATTTGGTGCAACCTAACTTGATAAAGTGAAAGGGGAGGGGGGGCAAGTGAACTAAGAAACAACATAACCAACATTGGGACAATTAAAGCACATGCTTGATTTACAAAAATGAACATCATAAAGTAGGATGAAAAATGTCAAAGAGCATGGTGAGGATCCTCCAAGAGCGCAACAAGGAACACCAAAGAGCACAATGATGAACACTTGAAAATAAAATGAGGAAAATTAAACAACGTATTGAGTGACATCATAAAACAAGATGATGAATATCAAAACATGGTGAGGAACACAAGAGTAGGGTGAGGAACCTTAGAAAACACAATGAGGAACATCATAGAACATTTGAAAACCTCAAATATCATAACAAGGAACATATAATGCATGGCAAGGTCAAAAAGTAGTGTTAACCTACCACCGTTAGAGGTTTTAAATTTTTCCAAACACCTATGTCCCCATGATCATAGATCTAAAACCCCATTGTCTTAGTTAGATTTGAACCTTATACAAAGTTGTGAATGGTAGTGCAAGAGAAATAACACAAGTTTACACTTGGGATGTTTTGCAAACATGGTAGGTTATGTGTGACAAACACTTTTGGATCGTTTGCTTGTCATTGTCAACAAATATTCTAACAAGGAAAGTAATACATACATTTTAAAAATGTTTTTCACCAAATTAAGTAAGACTTTTTTGTAAAGGTCTTCTTGGAAGGGAATATCACTCGTGGACACAATTGGAATTCCAAACATTGTAGCTAAACATTTTCAACAATTTGAAGTGGTAAACAAAATTTGGCAACAAAAAATCACAAATCTTGTAAAAATGTTTATTTCTAGTTGTAATTTTTCTCAAATGAATTTATAAACCAGAAAAGTCAGATATGGAGTTATGTTCAATTGCAAGCTTCTTCTTAATAGGTTATTAGAGCAATGGGCATGTTGCTATGCTATTCAATTCTTTAATCAATTTTTGGGCAAGTTTAAAATGCAAGCTCATCCTCTACATGTTTTTTCATGGCTATGATGCAATTTGTTTTGAAAGAGGTGATAGGCCCCTTTTGGTTCTTGGTTCACTTCGTTAAACGAGGATTGCAAGAACAACTTATTCATTGTAACAAATAATGCAACACATTACTCGAACATTGTTCAAATCTACAAACCTACTACTCTATTCACATAGAAAACAACCCATGTGAATGAGGTGTGACTCCAAGGTTTCCAAAATTTAGCTTTGAAGTGTAGAGTTTTGAAAAATTATGTTATAGCAAGCTGATTAGGTGCGTTAGCTCCACTGCCATGCATTGAATAAGATGGTGTTCCAAGTGCACCATAATGCTGGTTGCGGTTCTCATTCTTATCATTCACGGATGATGAAATCGGGTCCATAACTGACACATTGTCATTCTCTCTCTCTCTCTATGCTCTCAAATATGTTCTCATTTTCACAATCTACATGCAAATTGCTATACAAGTTTGGGATGATGCATCCAAGCTCGTCAAAGTTCATACTAACAAAATGCATTGGATGGTCTAAGGTCTAAGCAAATAAAACTCGTGAAACAAAAAAAGAAATGCTGACAAGAATGTAATTTTGTAAATTTTGTATGTGCCAATTGCCACAACCCTTAAGATAATTGTTGCACCTCACATTGCTTGAATTTTGATGCTACACAATGCAAAGATTGATTGTGCGACCTTCAAGCACTTATTGTCCTAAAATAAAAACCACATAAAACTCGGCCACCAAACACCATGCCAAGCACAGTACTGAATAGGAGTGAAGAAAATGGCAAGCTTCATCCATAGTTGGTTCTTTGATTGCTGCAATTCTTTATACTTTTTTTGTTTGGTCACTTTTCAAGGTTTGGGTCCTCAAATCTCCAGTTCTTCCAATTTTTGATACTCACTGGCACAAATCCTGTGAACTGATACCCTATACCCAATTTGGCTGGCTTTCTGAAGTGATACTTCTATACCCAATTTTTCTCGCTTTCTGGTCACACTCAAGAATTGAGGATAAAAAATTGGGGTTAGAAGGTCAAACTAGGGTGCAAAGATAGGACGACCTTACAAATAACTTGATGGGAGTTGACAGGTTTTATTAGCAAAGCTGCTCCACTTTCTTTCTGAAGTGATACCCTATTTACCCAATTTCACTCGCTTTCTGGTTACACTCAAATTGAGGATGAAATAGGGGTTAGAAGTTCAAACTAGGGCCCAAAGATAGGGCGACTTTACAAATAACTCCCATCAAGTTATTTGGACCATAAAGAACCACTAGCAATTTGCTTGTCATATGGACCGCTGTGATTTTGTTCATTTAAGAGGAAAGGAGGCACCTTATGCAGAAGGCTCCCTCCTCTATTGTATTGAGGCAGAAATATGGTATTACAGAGGGTAACCCGACCTTCAAGTATAACACTAGAAATATTCTCATGATTCTTGACGAGGATATGAATGACACGCTAACGGAATTAGGTGAATTCATATTCAGTTATGGTCCCACAAAAAATTCCCTTTGGGTTTCATACAATAGTTTTCATCACGGGGCCCTTCCAAAAGGTGGGGCTTGGGGAAGGGTGGTAGGGCGGGTGAGGGCGGGGGGGGGGGAAGGGAAGGCGTAAAAAGAAAAGGAGAGCCACCAAACCTGCTCAAAATGGAAATTATTATTTCGAGCCTCTACAGTCTACTTGACATGGCAAATTTGATCTAAATTTTGGATTGAAAACTTCCAACTACGATATATGCCCCCCAAATTTTGTGCCCTGGGATTCATGCTAGAATCGTGTGTAAAGTTAAAAAGCCCTTTGGAAAATGAGTGGCTGGCAAGGGGGAGGAGAAAAGCCACCATAGGTATAATGCCAAAATGGAGAGTATTTTTTTAATGTCCATTGTGGGCAAATTGTATGGCTCCTCCATTTTGGGTGCACATGACCACTTTCCCAAGTATATTATGCCAAATTGTCCACAAGAATCTAGGTAGGTTAGTACCGGTACCCACTGTTTTCAAGAATATTTTCCACACTTTTTTGCAGTCTTTTTTTGAATCTCACCATGTTTATGACCAAACTCAGGGTTCTGGTGTTGTCTTTTCCTTACTTTTCCAGATATGTCTAATTAGTAAGTCAAGAGTGTTATTCCGAAAGTAACCCTGTCTTCACCCTGTCTTTAGGCTTCCTTTCACCCCCTATCCCCTCTTTGAGTGGTATGTGCAAAGTAAAGACATTTTATTAAATTTCAGTATGAAATGCTGAAACTCAGCATTTAATGCACAAGGTTCGAGACTAATTATAGTAGTTGTACAGTTAGGAGCAGTGAAATATATATGTACCAGCAGTGGAGGCGCACAAGAAAAAGGAAAGACAGGATGAAACACAGTTCACCACCAAAATTGATGGTTTTCTGAGTTTCAACCCCCCCTCGAATGCTAATATACTTTTATGCAGGGTTTTTTTTGAAGCTCACCCTGTGTATGACCAAACTCAGGGAGGTGCTGTGTTTTTCTTACTTTGTGGATAACTCTAATTTATTTCAAAACTTGTATTAAGTTTTTGATTATTTCATAAAGCCAACTCAACTTTTTGAAGATTTGCTTGCATGGTTTTTGAAGATTTCCACCATGCAAGCAAAAGCATATGGCAAATGTTTTTGACTTTAAACATTGTACTATTCAAGTCCCATATGTATTGTGAAACAGACATGCCACCCATTAACAGGGTTCTTCACAACAATGAAACACTGGATTCTTCATTTAGGAGTTCGTCATGAAAGGTAATTGAACATCTTTCATTGTAGAAAGAAGCTCATGGCTGCTTGTACCTGAAGGTTGAAACCCCAAAATCTTTGCCATGGCATGAATTGCATCCCAACTATGTACACTTGTCGGTTGCACAACCTCATCCCCCAAGTGCCCTTTGCAAATCTCTGAACAACCTTGCATACAAACAAACAAACATACACCAGAAAGAATGGCATGAACAAACAAACAACCGCACACAAGAAAGAATGGCATGAACTGGAGTGAATGCTGCACAAGCAAGACAATGACTAAACTACCAAAGACTTGCAAACATAGTGTGCAATGAGGGATGGTAGGACAAAAAGTGTGACCTCATCGTGGCTTCTTTGGGCCGTATGTGGCACCTAGTGATTCAAATGTCTTTATCATAATAGCAACGGCCATATCCTTCCCAAGTCCTAGATTCTTGAGGATTTGACAAAACAAATTTGGCCATTTTTCCTTTGTTCCATTTGCCCATTTTTGTAATACCTTTTACCATTTTGGCAAAAATTAAATTTTTTTTTTTGGTCAAACTTTTGAAAAATTATTTATTATTTATGTCAAAATTTTAATAAAATCAAAAGTTCAACTTAATGAGGTTTTGAACTGCACGAGACAGTTGGTATCCAATCCAACGGTTAAACATTTCTCTTTCTTCTTCTTTTTCCCATTTTTTTTTTTCATGTTTGGTGTTTTTTTTTGGTTTTAAAACAAGTGTTTAAACTTTTGATGGCTCCTATTATTAAGTTGTTGTATAGTTATAGCTATTGGATCCCCAACTTGATTATTGTCATTTTGCTTTTGAGGGTAGTTAAATAAAGCTACCTCGGCAAGTAAATGGATGATTTTAAAAAGTTTTCAATCTGCCATTTTTCATTCAATCCCATTGGAAAAAGAAGGGTTTGAACTGAATCTGCAAGGAGAAAGCGCAACAACAAGGGATTTCATCCTTTTGTAATCAGTCCCACAAATTCTTGCATAAGGAAAGGATCTGAAAAATAGTTGGACACATATGTGAACAAATTCTTCATAAGTTTCCCCAAAACAAATAGAATATAAAAATGGACACAAACACACACATATGTATGTATAGGTAGGTAGAGAGAGATTCTTAAATGAGGATCGACCCCACTAGGGGTTTTTTTTTTGGGGTTCATTTGTTCGATATTAAAGAAATTGTGAAAATTCCAAAAAAATAGAAAAATTAGAAAAATTAGTCGAATTTACACTAGAAAAAAGTTTAATCTCCAAAAATTTCCCAATTCTTTTGGAAAAAAATGATCCCCCAAAAGAAAAATTCAGAAAAAAAACCTGGACCTCACTCACCAACTGGCTTCCTCCTCCCAGAAAGATTGACCTCACGCAAGAACTAAAGATGGATGATTCTGGCTCCCAGCAATGTTCTATCTTATGGCCAGCCAAGGCAGATTCTGCACAATTAAAGAGGTGAATAAAAGGACCTAATCAGACATCTACTTTTTTGGGATTTTAGGGTTTGGTTGGTTCCCAATGGGTTTTTATGATGTTCTCAATGTGTTTTCCCAAGTTCCCACTATGTTCCAAAGCTGTTCCCAACAGCCCCACACTTTGTTCCTTGTCATTTTTTGCTCAAGTTTCTAAGCAAGCTTGCTTGCAATGTATGTAAGGTGGGCCAAAGGGGGAAAAAAATGTATAAATTATTCTATTTTGAGAATAAGTTCGAAGTGTGAATTTTGAAAACTACCTATAATAATGTTGGGGAATAATGATGGGACGATTCCAAATTTGAACCATGACCCAAAAAAATAATTGAAACTTAGAGGACCCCACAACTAGTTAAAATGAATTGGCACATACCTATACCTAGTCCCCCACAGTTCATGCTTGTCCTCAATTGGGTAATAAATAAATAAATAAATAAATAATCTCTTTGTGTCTCATCAAAGTCCCTTGAGGGGGTGGGGGGTGGGGGTGAGGATAGGTAGCTTTTTCCATACTCTTCTTTGGTCTTTCCATGTTTTTGAGTGTTGTTTGGATTCCATTTAATTCATGAATTTGTTGGTTTTGGATTGTGATTATTTTCATAGAATTTTCACATATTTGCTTGCTTGCTTACTTTATTTCAATCATAGTTCTCTCTACTTTTGGGGTAGTTTTTCTAGTTTTTTCAATTGTGTGTGCATAGTATCTCACCCATTGTGGGCACGGAACAGACTTGTGGTTTTGTTGGCCTTGCCTACCAAGGCAATGATATTGTGTTTAGATTCATTATAGAGTATAGTAGCTTCTTAAGGGATTTTGGCCCCTAGGTAATAAATAATAGGTCTATTTTTATAGGAGCATTGCTGAAAGATGATATTTTGGCTTGTGTTCAAACTTGAGATTCATTATAGAGTTATAATATCTTGAAGGATTTTGGTTTCTTTTAGAGGATTTTTTGAAGATTATATTTTTGCATGGTGAAATATTTGAGTTTTCATAATTCTTCTTTTGCCTTAAGATAATACTTTTTAATGTAAAATGGTGAGGCCAGTGTGACACACTTCGTGTTATTATTGTGCAAACGCGAAGCATTTGTGGCCCCCCCAAAAAAGGGAAAAAAACAATTTGTGTAAATGTGAACTCTTCTGGGCACTATGCTGCAAACAAAAATTCCCATCACACAGACATAAATTGTGCAAATTCAACCTTTCAAGTGTCTTGAATTTCTATGTAGCCGACTTTTTCTCAAACCCAGGCAAGCTCTTGCTGTGCTCTTGGTGGAGTGTTGGAAAAAAGCCCTTAATGAGTAGTGAGGTGCATCACCATGGTGGTTTCCCAATGTTTGGAGTTCAGATGCACTGTGCGGGAGTTATTGAATTTGAACACTTTTTGTTACGAAAAATTGTAGATTTAAGAAATTGGGGTGGGTGCATTCTTGATATTTCTGAAAAGCTCGCGATGAATAGGGTTTTATGGGAGTTATTTTATAATTTTTAAACATAAGGTCTGAAAGATAATGAATTTTGAGTATTTTTTGTCACTAAAAAAATTGCAAAATCACGAAAACTGAAATTTGAAGGATAAATTAACACATGCATTTTTTCTGAGGACAAATGAATGAGATCCATTGCAAAGAGGGAAAAAAATGGGGGACCAAAATCAAAGGAAAACCAACCCTAGCCAAAAAGACCATGCTTAACCAAATTTTTAAAAAAAACACACATCCTCAAGACTTGATAGGTCCATTGAACTTTTCTACCATCTTTAAAACAATTGGTGTGTTGCGGACACCACACCACAATCTATCAAACCATGTTAGCATAGCATTCTCAACTTCAGGATGCTTCTCAAGGTGCATAGGCAAGCAAGCCTAACATAATCAATGAGAACTTCCCACATCAATTTTCCAAGTTAAATGTTAGTCTAGTGATTATCATTAAACAATAAATCATTCCGTTTTAACTAATGTTGTGAAGGTATCCAATTTTTAAACTGGGGTTTTAAGTTAGGTTTTTGTGGCCTAGACTCAAATTCACATTTTCCTCTCGGAATTGAGATAAGAATTGAACATTGGAACTAGTCTTTTGTTAAATTCAGATCCAAAATTGAAACCATGAAAAAACATTCTTGAAAACAAGGATGTTTTATTTAAGCAAACAAGTTGAAGTTTTTTTGAAATGTTGACAAGTAGATTCAACTTTAAAGTTGAATATTAATTCGTATTAGTCATTGAATTCCCTACCTTTGTAAACCCTGATTTTAATATATAACTTTCTATTTATACAATACTTAGCATAGAGAAGTGTGTTTACATGGAACTAGACCTAGTTTTGAAATGGGTTTCAAGGTTTTTGAATTTGAAAAAATGTGTCAAAATCAAAATTGTAGGGTTTTAAAATGAGAAGAACTAAATTTTAACCCATTCCCGATGAACCTCCAAATTTTTTTAAAGAATCAAAAGCAAAGGTTTTCTTCAAAAAAAAAAACCAGCACAACACTAGTTCTAACCAAGTGTATCACACATTGATCCCTTGTAAAAGCTCCAAATGATTTACATAGAATCTTAAGTATTTTTGGCGTTACTTTATACCCAACCTCTTCCAATGTTTGTTGATATTTCTAAAGGATTGAACTTATGAATGAATCTCATAGCCTAATTCCAAGATGTCTTGGTTTAACCACACTCCCAAATCTTATGCATGACCATTTTTGGTGGGTTTTTCATGCATGAAACATAATTTGCATTGTAATGAAAAGAAATTAAGAGAATAACATTTACTAATTGGCAAGTCAACAAGTTAGAGTAAAAAGAATGGATGATAGAAAAACAAGTTGACATTTAATAGTAAATCAAACATATGTAGCAAGTTGATTAGTTTGGAAGTTGATTTGACATGATGGTAACAAGTCAATTTGACATGACAATAACAAGTTGATTTGCTAATACAAAAATGGTTAGAAAATTACAACTATCTTTGTATTATTTAAGGAGGAAATCAAGAAAGTCGAGGAGTTGGTTTGCAAGGAAAATAAAAGAACTTTTGAATATTTTTCTTTTAGAAATGTAGGAAAAGGGTGTTGATGTAGAATAAAGAAGAAGAAGACATTTCTTTCATGGGAAAAGAAGAGAATGGAGAATGAAAAACAATTTGATAAATATTGGAAATGCATTCTCTTTTTCATATCTATTTTTTGGATTATGATATTGCTTGTAAGTTGATGTGTATGTTAGAATTGTCTCAGTTAGTTTAGATACATGGTATCTATGCTAACAAACTAAGACAAGAACCCAATAGCAATATATTCCGTTAAAAATATTAATAAATCAACTTATTAATTCTTGCTTAAAAGTATCATTAACATGCATCAATCTCTCCATTTATCTTAGCCTATCATGTGTTCATAGCCACAACTTTATGCCAAATTGTCCATAAAAACCTTACCTCCTTAGAATGATATTCAAGCTAGATATCAACTTCCATTTTGGGCGAAAGGTTTGTGGGAGGAACATGATCCCTTTATTTGGGATTGATTTGTTGAGCTTCTTCCCATTTTGACAAGCAACATGCTAATCTTGGCAGAGTATTTCAAGAGCCCACTATGTGACTCCCACACCCAAGGTTTAAGTTTGAATTCCAAATTTGCTAGGGGCCCTGTAGAAGAAAAAGAATTGGGCCTTGTCAACTCCTCTTTTTACTTCGATGACCTTCATTCATTTAATTCAACCTAAAAGCTTTCATTCCTCTAACCACCATTGTAGGGTTTTAGTTTAATGGTTCATATAATACAACGGGATTTCATAGGGAATGTTGAGGGTCTAGAAGTTTTCCTTGTTTTTAGGTGTGAAAAGTTTCAATGTGTAACAAATTGCCATGGGATCTCATGATCTTCCTCACCATAGATGTTGACCCACTTGTTTACCTACATTTGGGTTTTTGGATTTATAAGTTTGTCAATTCAAAACTTTAATAAACCATCTACAATCCTTTCCCAAATGCATCTTTCTTCATCTTTTATATCAAATTGAACATTTATGGAGTCTCATGGGAAAAAATCCAAATGTTTTTTTGTCCCACCAAGTGCCAGTTAAGGCCCTCTTTGTGTAGATCATGCACTTCAAGAATTGAAATACTAAAATTATGACCTTTGAAATTTGAAGAACACCAAATGTTGACTTAGGCTATGGATTCTACCAACACCAGGGTTCCAAAACCATATTAGTGTAGGAATAGTGGACCAAAATATGGACTTTTAAAAATACTTTACAAAGTCATTCTAATGAACATATTTGATCGATAAATCAAACAATTGTTTTAAGGGGACTAAATTTGAGGATATCAACTTGAATATGTATTTGTTGCACTTTATAAATTTCCATAATAAAGAAAACCACAAGAGATATGGATTTCCAAAGTCAAAAATTATGGACTGTAATCTTGGTAGCAAATTTATATATGGACTTTCAAATGGTTCAACGATTTATGATGTGTTTGTTAGGGACTTGATTTTGATTACATAACACATCAAAAAAATTAAGCTTGAAATTTTTTGCATCATTGCATTTATAGGATTTTATTTATGAACCTTTTAATTTCCTAAAAATAAGGTTTTTTCAAGAGTCCATAGAATACTGAAAAGGAGAGCTTTTTAGGTTGTTCTTGCGCACACATGTTAGGAATAAGGTCCTTTAGTTGGGCTTTAGATCAAATGAAAAAAATGTTTAAGGCATTACTTGAAAACCTTTGTAGTTTACTCCAACCTATTTCTTGTAGCACATTGGTCCACTCATTCTTACATTAACCCCACATTACAAGTAATATGTTTCCATGCATGTATGGTACAACCCATAGTTTAGAACCAAGCACTAAAACTCAACTTGGAATCATTGCCCATTGAATACCCATTTGTGGTGCTTAGAAGGCACACTCATACCTAGCTTGTGTTTTAATAGTGTTTTTTTAGGTTTGATTTTCCTAGCTTTAATGTTCAAAACATCCATTTTCACATCGATGCAATTGTCACTTCTCTAAGATTTATTAAGCCCAAACCTGCAATTAAGCCTAATAATTTCAACAAGTCATTTTCCTATGTTTACCTCAATGTCTATTTGGTTTATTTTGGAATTTTTGTGTGTTCTCGTTGGCCAAACTCTTGTCATAATTTATTTCCACTTGCCACAACTATTCAAGAAAAGATCAAAAAATTTCATTAGGTTAATAAAATTGTCTTCTTTCCCATTATAGTAAATGTAATGTCATTGACATATTGAGATAGGATTGTTGCTTCACTTTGCCAAGAAGCATTACCCTTTTCACCTCTTGGATTTTTTTTTCCCCTAGGAATCAAATAGAACATATTACCAAGGTGGAAAACAATAAGTCATTTTAATTGAATAGGTGAATATGTGAAAACAAAGGTTGTAGAGTTAGATTACTTACTTTAGTTTTTAATGAAGAATACCCCATTCAATTATGAGCTCTTGGCACAAAGAACTCAAATGCCAAAATAATTTACTAATTAAAAGATTATTGGATTTTTTTAAAAAAGAAAAAGACTATTGCACCTAGATCTTTAGGGGGCAAGTTTTGTGGTAGTTAACTAACATAGATAAGAAATTGGAATAAACAACATTTGTTCCAAGCTATTGGGATGGAGTTATGCCTTTAGTAAGTTGTTATTTTAATCCCTAGTAGATAATTCTAACAATATTACAACTCTAATAGTGAACTTTTTGAAAATTTCATATTATAATTAAATATTAATGGACATAATAACTTCAACACCTACTTGCACCTAAGTAACACACATTCTAGTAATGGGAATAACACATAAAAATGAAAATATTAATTCATTGTTGTACAACCACATAATATATAAAACTACCAAAATGTTATAATAGTGGATTAGTACCATTATTGTAGGTTTTATTCAAGTTTGATCTACACAGACACACACACCTCCACACATTATAAAGGTATTAGAAATATATTACACTATTAACTTAATACCACTACTAGATCCTTATTCAAAATTTATTTATTCAATCACACAAACGCAATTCTACTTAATTTTTTTCCAAAGTCGACCAAGATCATACTTTAATGGTTAAATTCAAGCCACTTAACTCCAATTAACAAGAATTCTATAAAAAATAATAAAAATTGTGAAGGTAAGTTAAAACCTAAAACAATGGAAATAATGGCTTTTTAGACATTCCTACCTACTATCAGTAATTCTGGATTACAAGAATGTTGTAGTAAATTATAAAAACCAACTTCAACATTTGATTTGGTAATCCAACATTTAACACTTTCTTCAATGGAAATCTTATTTAATAATGAGATTTAAGATCTTTCATGTAATAAGGAACAAATAAGAGGAGAGTAGGCAAATTATTTCACCCCCTTTGAATTTTAAATGAAGATGAAATTGCTTCATTCATGTAATCTAAAGCTTTTGTTTTTTGCAATAGAAACTTAACCATATCTATTAAAAATTTGTAGCTATTTTAAAATGGTCCATGGCTAGGAAGAAGAAGTTACAACTAACATTATCATAGGCTTTGGTGAAGTTTAACTTTAAAAACATTAGAAGCTAATTAGATTTTTTCACCCAATTGATGGTATAATGAATGAGCAACACATTATTAAGAATGAAATAAAAAGGAAGGAATGTAGTTTAATTAGAGTCAATTATTTCCCTTAGAAGAGGTTGAAGATATAGTTGTAATGTTTTTGCAAAAAAAATCATATGTGGGCTTATTCATAGTTGGGATTCCAAAAAAAAAAATAAAAATTTTACAACACTTGTGGGGCTACTTTTTGCATATAACATTTATTTGAAACAAATTTAAATGAGAAAAATTAAAAATTCCAATTTAAGATAATTTATGTGAAGGTGTTGAGTTTTCACATCCATACATAATTGTGAATCAACATTTTGGTTTATAGCCAACAACGTAAAATATCCTAGAAAATCCCAATTTATGAGTTTCAATCGATAACCAAACATGTTTTTTGACAAGATTATTTCCTACACATGTGACATGCACCTAAAACTAGACATTTTGAACGCATTGAACATAATGTTTTGGTCAAACGGTTAAAAACTGAGTCCTTTGCCTTGTAGCCCTTTCTTGCAAAATTTCAAGATTTTGAAATTTTTGTACAATTTGGTTTCTCATCAAGTTCATCCAACAAACATTTACTTTTATAGAAGGGGGCATTTTTTTGTTGTACAAAAAATTTGAACTCAATTGTATGACTTTATGCATTCCTTTGGATTCCTTTAAAAAAAAAAAACAATTTAAACACTTGAGATAGTGAAGTTATAAGACTCAAAATAACATTTACATAGTTTCCAAATTATTTAAAATATTTTTATTAAGTTAACAAGACATCATTTTATCTATTGGCATATAACAATACATTAAAATTATAATAATGTAAGACAAACAAAAATTCAAAGTTGTCCTTCGCAGTCCTTTACATATGATAAGTCATTCCTTTTTGGTACCCCAATCGTGAATACACGCATGCAACATTTAGAAAGGTGATGAGTCTCCAATTTCCCATATTCTCCCTATCCTTAGATTTGTTAATCAAGGGAATGAGTCCCTTTGTCATTCTTTTAAGTAGCTTACATTCCCGTATTGCTTGAGAGATCATGTATTAATATTCAAGGCCAATGAAGTCCCAAATTTTGTTATAGAACTATATGATGACTTTGTTTGGGTTCAAGGTTAATTTTCCTTTTGCCATTTGCATTATAGTTGTTTGGCAACATGTTTAGCTAAGGTTTTACTCATCTATTTTAATTTTTTTTGTGGAACAAGTATTATGTTCTTAATATGTGAGCTACCATTGTTTCAAAACTAAAGGATGTTTCATGGTACAAAACACTTACAATAAAGTCCATGAATACATCTTCCATTTCCTTTTTCCCGATGAACACTTCTCCCCTTTTATTTTTGAAAATCGAGATTATGGACTTCAGATTTATTTCACAGCTTGTTGCAAATAAATGTTTACACGTGGTGTATCTTCTTCCTTTCCTTCTTTGTTGAGATCATATTATCCTTCATGTGTTCTTGATGTTTTCAAAATCTTGCACTTTCATAAAGAGCTCATTGATTTTTTGCTATAAATGCATGTCATGGATTGCATTTTGGAGTGTACCTTGAGTAGCCTCAAACTCATTCCTTACGTCCTCTTCTTGAGTTGTAAAATTAGTAGCCTTATGCTCATAGAAACCCTTGTACAACATTTAATGGTTTTTTTCATCTTGGAGATGAAAGGCATACTTTATAGTGATTCCAATTAGATTATGTGAATGACACCCTTTGCTTCTTCTAGGTACCTTGTGTGTTCATTTTTTAGTAGGATCTTTTAATGAGTTTTTCTTGGAGTTCTAAGATGTAGTTAATTGAATGGTGATTAGATCTCACTCCACCTCCTCTTACTCTGTATCACACCGTTTTAAAATATGGCTTTTGAAGGAACTAGTGTGGAAGGTAAATCTTATCTAAGCAAGCCATGCTTCTTTGCATTCCTTTTCTAACATTCTCCCATGAACATTTCAAAGACCTTTCTAATCTAGGTAGCTCTACTACATCAAGGGACAATTTGAAAGGTTACCAAGCTAATCTCTCTTTTCCAAATAGAAGCTTGCCATAGTTAGAGGTTTTATCTTTTGTATTTTTGACCATATTAAAATATTCACAAATAATTCATTTACAATATGCAACAAGTTTTGAAGCCAAATGTTCCCACATTCTACATCAATTTGCTAGGTTGATAGATGTTAATGAAACCCAAGTAACCCCCAAGCATGCCATTCAATAATAACCATTGGACTTGGTTGCCCCACGTGGTTCCATAATGGGAAACAAACTGGGTGCAATTAGGGTCCATTACAATGCATGTGCCACCTTTATTTGCTTGACCTTGCTACAAATTGGAGGTGTATCCTCCATAGCTTCAACACACCAACAACTTGCTTCCCTCCACAAGAGCTTTCTTACCTTCTTAGCTTTGTTTCTTTTTTACTTATGCTCTTGAATGAACATGACATCAATTCTAGGGGAATACCTTTAAAATAATGACTAAACTTGTAAGCCTTTTCTTCCAAGTTGAAAATGTAGGTGTTGTATGACATTAAGTGTAACTTCATGGTCTATTAGTCCTTCCTAACAATACTTTGCCCATTTTCCCCTCACATGGACCTTCTTTTCCTTGTTTTTTTGAAGCACCAAAGTTCAATCCCTGATGGGGATTGAGGTGAAGCCTCTTGTGCCAATGAATGATGTAGTATGAAAGCCTTTGATTATTTGTAAGTTGTTCCTTTTTTTTATAAAGCTTTAGCTTGCTAAGAAGATCTTTTTTTAATACATCAGAGTGAGATCCAAATCTCTACTACCATTAAGGTCTCTTAAGGGGTTTGGATGAAATTATGTAACTTGAATCAATTGTTGTGATATGTTCCTTATCGTGAATATGTTTTGAGACTATTGCACAATTAGTGAGACACCCTTGCCATTGTTGTTTTCATGATCCATGCACCCAATGTTTCATAGAATGTTTAACACTTGTGAATTTGGTTTGGTAACGTCAATATCAATTCTTAGTAGACTTGGTGTTTGTTCGGCTAGGTGATTGGGTGTTAGGATTTCACAAGGTTTTCTTGTGACACCTCTTTTTAAAATGGCATTTGAAGTAGTTGGGTTGCTTTTTTTGAATACCTTGTGGAACATGAACTAGGCTTCATATTGTTTGGGTGATTGGGTATTAAGCAAAGGTTGATTTTTGGCGAGTAGGTCAGTGTTGACACCATTTAATAGCACTTGCAAATTAGGGATCACCATCTTCCAAGTTGTATCTTCCATTACAATGACATCCTCTTTGTTCTCTTTGTTTCCATTTCATCTAATGTTTTTTTACTGTTTCAAACCTTCCTTGGGAACCATACCATTAACACCTTAAACTACTCCAAATTGGGTTTCAAAAATTCACCACAAGAGACCTTAAAAATCCTATACATGAAATTTTCTCTTTTGAATCATTTGGTTCAATGGGCATTTTCATCTTAAAAGTGCTTGGAATAAATGCATTTCTTTTAACATTTGGAATAAAGGAGGTCAAAATTTCTCCCCTTCTAGCCAAAGCTTCAATGTGACCACATTTGGTTGAGTTTCAACTTTTTGTTTATGATTGTGCTCCTTTCAAATTCTTTTTCTAACCTTGGTGAATTGGTTACATGACATGGCACATTTAGTGCTGCATCATCCCCAATTTGATTATTCAATACTTGTTTTAGGGCATCCTTCTTTCCTTCACTAACATGGGGTACCTTTTTTGTGATTTTCTCTTTTCACCTATTTAACATCCGATTTGTGATTGTGAAGAAATTTTTGACATTGACAATTCACAAGGCCTTGTGGGGGACATTAATTTACCAAGAATGGATTCATCTTTTCAACATGGATGACCCTACAAGTTTGAAGTTGCCAGGATGGATGACTTTGCATATGCTACCATTTGAGTTACATCCTTTCGAAGTGAAGATAGTGCCACAAATTGATATGGTGCTAGGAATTGACTTTAATGACCTATAGTTTTGCATTGCATTGGCTCTTGGAGAAAGATGGATGGTGCATCTTTTCATCATGGGTAAACATGTTTTTATTTATTAAGGTTGACCATGAAAAATATCCAATTCAATGCCACTTTTTAATCAATCTACGCCATCTAGTGCATGATTATCCAATTTTGAATGTAATAAATAAAATGGCATGATTAGTTTTCATCTTACATCAAATTTTGACTTGACATTTTTTGATTTGTGTTTCTTATTCAACTTATGAATCCAATTTGCCACATGATTAATTGGCATTTTATTATTATGTGGTTAAATTGGTATGCAATTTCTTGTTTAAAGGTGTCCTTTTCCAAAACCCTATTGAAGATTTTTTTTCCACACATAATCAAAAGTCCTTTGTGATTCTAAAACATCCTAACCAAGAGAACCATTTTGAGCTTTCCATGGAAAGGATTCAACTACCTAGGTTTTCTAAGTCACTCATGACAAGTGTTGAATAGATTACCAACTTTTTCCATCACCACATTTTCACCATGTCTTTGAGGGGGGAAATGTTTAAATTGGATTGACATTCACCTACCTTGAGCTAATTTGGAACAAAATTGGTTTGTAATACTTCCTTGTTCAAAAGTTGTCATCATCATAGAGCTTCACTAGACTTCCTTCTTGCTTAACAACTTCAAAACTCTGATCACTCTTTAGAAAGGTCCTTTATCAACATGTGCCTTTTCATTTCCATACATGATCTATATTAAAATAATTTAATAACCTATTTTTTTCAAGCTTAAGAGGTATTTAATCTTTTTCCTTTTTGAATGTGGGATTTGATATAAAGGATAATGAAGTATTGTAATATATTAATAGATTCAACATTAATTAAATTATACTTTAAATTGTTGAAATAAAAAAAAATTGGATGAAATGTTGAATTTTCAAATTTTGGCAATGGCAAGCAAGTTCAAGTCTCATTCATTTTCAATTAGATTGTGAAATCATGTAAACTAAAAAAAGGGAGAAACATTTTGAGCGTTTGGTGAAATATTTTGATATAAAGAATCATTGTTTCTTAATTCTTTCAAGGAAACGTGTGACCATTGCTTTTATTATTCCCATCTAATCACAAGCTTGAAAGACTCTTGTGCTAGTGAGTTCAATGAAGTGTAATTATGTTTCTTTTCTATCATTGCAAAATGAATAACCAAATCATGAAAAAGAAACTATATTGCTCACAAGGTGGAAATGGCTCTAGCAAATTTTATAACATTTCATAGTCATTGCAACAATTCCATCTCAATGGCATATTGAACCTTATTGGGAAACAAGAATTCATGTAAAAGACACAACCAAACAAGAACCAAAAAAAAAGTTCCAAACATTATGTGCATCAAAATGGATAAAAAAATGATTTATTTTTTAATATTAATGTCAAAAATATAAATGAATAATTATATAATGCAATCCAAAAAAAATTGAAAATAATATTTAATGTGCTTAATTACATTTCAAAAAAGGAAAGAAAAGTCAACGCTAAGGTGCTACAGTATTGGGCAGTATCACATGGGTATCATAAATAAATTATTCAGGTCCTACAGTAGTATTGGGTATCACATGGGTATCACAAATGAATTATTTTGGGTATCAAAATGGGTATCAAAAACAAATTATTCAGGTCATCCTGGGTATCACATGGGTGTTAGAGTTATCCGTAGTAAAGCAAGACAAACACAGCACCAGAACCCCGAGTTTGGTCATACATAGGGTGAGATTAAAAAAAAAAACCAGCAAGAAAGTACATTAGCATTCAAGGGGGGGGGGGGGGGGGGCCACAAAAAAACCAAATTTTTGGGGGAAAAATTGGTTTTCCCCTTTTTTTTTTTTTTTTTGCCCCCCCCCCCCCCTCCACCAC
>Ga0116231_10008285_pt1 | contig 18334 bp, 12 predicted proteins | sample S1TSphgellanicum_2_FD_89695 | JGI IMG/M metagenome (GOLD analysis project Ga0116231, IMG submission 89695) | Host-associated microbial communities from peat moss isolated from Minnesota, USA - S1T2_Fd - Sphagnum magellanicum MG | ecosystem: Host-associated > Plants > Peat moss > Unclassified...
AAAAAATATATAAAAAAAAAAAAAAAAAAAAAAATTAAATATTATAAGAAAAAAAAAAAAAAAAAAAAAAAAAAAAAAAAACTAGTCAATTCTTAAATTTTGTTCCCTTAACTGAAACCAGCAGTTCTCACAAAAAATGAGAACCACCCAACACTGGTAAGTAGGTAGGATTAATATTTAGGTTTAGTACATAGGTAAGGTTAATAAGCAAGGGTCGGTAGGTCAACATGTCAATAGGTAAGGAGGGGAAAACACGGGGTGAATAAGAAAAGAAAGGAGGGAAATAATATTGAATCTAATTATTGTTTTCCTATATTGACTCAAAACTCAACTAGTGTTCAATTGGGTTTCATCGAAAGCAACCCAAAATAAGTATTTCCCAATTGATGTGGTGGTGGGTGCTGGTTCACTTTGGCCCATTGGAAACCCCTTGTGACTTAGTTGTGGATGAACACAACCAAGTTCCCAAGGTTCCAGTTGAAACCTTGGTAACCTATCTTGCAAACCCTCCTATTTTCCCCTCACTCTCTACCTATGTACCTGAGTAAGTACCACAGGTAAGGAGGTAGGAAATGTAAGTGGATACTATGTACTTAAATAAGTAGGTAAGGTGGCTACTGGGTATGTGGATGGCTGATGCATAGCTAAAGAGTATGGAAATCACCATCCATCTTGCATGGTGCACTGGTGGGTGCTAGTTCACTCTGGCCCTGAAACCCATGATTACAGGTTTGCTAAGCACTTGCCTGCACTGTGCAAGTTGTTCCTTGTATTACCCCCTTTTTTGGGTGCTTTAGGTTATTTTGGATTGGCAGGGTTTCATCATGTTAGGATCTAAAAGGCATTCTGAAACATAGTTTAAGAATAATTGCAAATTCGTTGACTATGTATAAAATAATTAACAGCATTGAGAATGAATGCATGAATGACCATCCTTCCCTTTGTATTCGTTATCCATGGGGCTCTAATTAAAGTAGGCTCATCATCACAAGTGTCTGAACAGCACAATTTATCCATTCACAGGATAAAACAAAGCATAAAATCATCTTCAAAACCTTGTCCCAAAAAAGCAGTGTAATAATGTCTATTCTCATGCAACTAGACATATCCAGACAATTAAACTTTTCTTTAGCTAGTGGGTAGCAACAGATTCCCGTGTTCTCATGGCTATTAATGACCTTCAAGCAAAGATCTTATGTTTGACTGATTTAGTGACCAGCAGCCGGAGTCTGGGCCACTACATGGTAGAAACTCCATTTGTTGCATCCTTGAATCTTCTTTACCCACTTGTCTGGAACATATTGATGAGCAGATTTTAAAAAGGGAGCATTTGTTGGGTCCTGCCCCCATAGGGACTATCGCATTGAATCCAACTTTTGGAAGTTTTACCTTATTAGAACCATTTTCACATTCGGTGAACGGGCTTCTGCGGTGAAAGTGTTTAGACTGTTTAGATTGGAACGGATTTTTTGGGTGTTTGGAGTGCGGACACCGTAGGTAGATGCACAACATAATATCTACTGGCAGGGCCAGCACGTTTGTGATGGCCGTTACGTTGTTTGGATACATAAATGGAAAGGCCACTTGGTTTTGGAGATATTTTCTTGTGTGAAAAGATCCCTGTTTAGATCCCTGCATGAAAAGGCCATTTGGAAGGTGGAGGCAACTTGTTGCTTTAGCCATTGCTTCCATTTGTGTGCCCAAGTCATTTCTATATTTTAGCAGGCTGCTGCACTTGGTCAGGGTTTTTTATTTCTTTCGCACATCAACATTTGTGCACCTTCATCATTAGTCAATTTGTGACAGATGACAACTTTTTGTTTTGTTTTGTCGTAAGTCTTTTTATTATTATTTTTGATTGTCATTTGGTAATTATGAGTCCTCTTTGCATAGGGTCTTTGCCTGATTTTTGTTAATTGTTTGTCTTTATTTTTTGTTGGGTTGTGTCTACTTGTGTTCTCATTTGCCTTGTACTTTTGATAGATGGGTTCCCATCCTTGATTTTTTACTTACAGAGTTTTTCTTTTCCTCATTTGTAAATTGATGATGAAGCCCAGCCAAAACTTTAATAAAAGGAAAAGCACTCACTCTGAAGGGGAAGGGGAAAGGGAAAGGGACGAAAAAAAGAAGAGGATATATCAATGTGCAACCAAGAGACAACACCCAAAAGCACAAACAAGGGCAGTAAAAGAGCAACCTAAGTGCTAAGCCCCTCACCAGTCAGATCTGACATGGAGAGCAAGAAACTTGAAGAAGCATGTTCAAGAGGCCTCCTGAAGAAGGATGGCTAGCCTCAAGATAGGGGCAAAAATACTATATAATGAGTAAACTTGACATCTACTAGTGAAGGAGAAAGGCAATGCATGGCTTTGTTGCAAATTCATTGGTTTCATTAGCAACTAGAAGGGAGTGAATTGGGACTATATATATTTTTAAAAACTATATATTTGTCTTTCATCCTTGTTTTTGCCCAATAAAACTACAAGTCAGCTATCTCAAGATGGAGCCGTATGATAGGGAATGGGCAGGATTGAATGAAGTTCATGAAGAAAGTCTTGAGTGCATGCCAGCATGATAGGTACCCATTAGATGGCCAGAGCAACCGACCCAGTAAGATAGATCATGGGAGGTAAGCCACCAGGGATGTGCATTCCTGAAATAATGAATCGATGCCCTTGCTCAAGAGCAAAGAGGTGGGCCTGAATCTCCGGAATGACCTATCTTGAGGGCCTCATGATCTAACATAAAAGCCTGACCATTCTAACAGCAAGGTACCACATTGATGATCTACATTAAATTGACAGCAGGCAAGGTTCTTTACCCCTCCATTGGATGAGTTAACGAGCCTGCCATTTACACTGGCGAATTTTCAGAAGCCTAAACTTTAAAGCCCTACTACGTCAAGGGCGTTACCAAAAGAAGGGCGCATGAGGTGATAGATAGCCAAGTGCAGGCCCAATTTTGGTAATGCCCTTGACTGAGGGCTTTGTCCAACGTAAAGACCTGCCAGAAATTCAGTGGAGAAACCAAGGGGGGCATTATGAAAAATGTAACAACCTCAGAGAGAAAGAGAATTCTTCGTGTATTTTATAGGGCAGATTACATTTAGTAATCAGGCTTACAAAAAGAGCCTTAGGCCAGAGGGTGTTAGATTGTAAGATCCCTAGGGCATTATGAAAAACAAAATGCCCTCCCTGCTCCTGGATGAAAAAATATGCGTTATAAGTTACATCCAGATACACTGCAAAATTTCTGGCAGCTCATTGTGTGTGGGGGAGGCAATTTTTGTCAGGGTGTTCCACACTTTTCAAGTGAGAAGATTAGCACAAATGCTTCTTTTGCGAAAATTTAATTTCGCCAACTTGAAATGCATAGCATATCTTTAGCCATTTTCAGATTTGAGGTATTATTATTCTTTTATTAGGACTGTAAAATTTACCCGTCCCCTACTCAAAGAAACAAGCTTTTCTTTCCCCTGGTTGTGTTCCAGCCAGGGCAGGCAAGGCTGTGTGACCCTACTTCACTGCTTGAGTAGGGTCTTTTAGGGGCGCCACATTTTGCCTCATGAAGGTTCAAAAGGACAATGTTATCCACCAAACAGTGGCACTGCCTACCTATATACATACTTACACAAGAGGAGCAGATGGAAATGCCGGAGACATATTCCTCAATTTGTAGTGGGATTGGGTTCCGCAAAATGCTATCATCTATGAGGAGCTGAGGTGGGCCTCTACAAAAAGTATGTTTGATTCTTTTGGAGTGGCAGCAGTTGGCAAACTTTGAAGCACATTAGAGATACAGTATACGGAAAGTCAGGAAAAAACAGCACAAGTACCCTGAGTTTGGTCATACACAGGGTGAGATTAAAAACAAAAAAGTACGTTAGCATTGAACGGGGGTTGAAACTCAGAAAAACATCAATTTTGATGGTTCCTGAGTTTCACCCTGTCTTTCTTTTTTCCTGAACGCCTCCTCAGCTGCTACATAGATTTTCACTGCTCCTACCTGTACAGCTACTATAATTCCTCTCGAACCTGACATTTAATAAAATTTCCTTACTTTGAGGATACCACTAAAAGAGGGGTTAGGGGGTGAAAGGAAGCCCAAAGACAGGCTGAATTTGCAGATATCTCTAATAGATTTATCCTTAAATTGTATTTGAGGGCATGTTCTATCCACAAATACGCCTCTTAGAATAGATGAGGGGTTTTAAGCATACTCCTTGAGAGTGGGAGGGATCTTCCATCTATAAGAGCATGCCCAACAACAACTGTACAATGCACCTGTACAATACTTTTTTGGACGAAGATTTGCAGAAAGCCATTCTCAAACTGCTTGGGGGTCTAGAAAAGTGCACATGTTACCAGGGCCTTCCCTTCTGGAGCACCGGTAACAAGAAGTCCGCAATAAATGATTGTTTCTCAGTGGCTAACTATACTTGTTGGCCTATCTTTCTAATATATCAATTTAATATTAATATAACTTTGAAAGTAACTCAATAATAGATATAAAATATGCTTGAACACATTTTAAAGCTTATAAATAATGCTTCTCGTGTTTAAAAAAAATAGTGAAATAGTGTAAAATTTTATTTAAAGCATTAGAGTTATTGGTAAAGCCGTGCCCTGTTGGGCCCAAGTTGCACCCCTCATTTGATGCTTCATCCCCTCCTGGCTGTTATCTGAAAGTCATGAAATTTTATTAATAAGGGTATGAAATACTGAGACTCAGGATTAAATTCACATTTATAATTACAGTACACATAGCAGCAGTGATTGGTTGAAGGCATTCAGGAAAAGAAAGGACAGGGCAAACCCAGTTTAGCACCAAATTTGCTGCTGGTCACTTTAGACAAGGGTCAAAGGACCAAAAGCCTAGGGACCAATTTGAAGCAAATTGAATCTTGAATTGGACTCTTTTTCACATTTAGAAAAACACGTTTTCCTAAGGTAGGATGAGTGTGTCTAAAGACTTGGGGTTCAATTCAAGGGTCCAATATAAATAATGTGTGATTGAAATATGAGAGGATTAGGTTATTTTTTGGTCTTTTTTTTAATGGCTTTTTAAAAAAAAAATCACTTTCATTTCATGCACTTGAAAGGGCTGAAAATGCACTCTTTCTAGCAATCATCTTGTGAGGATCAAAAAATCAGTCATGTCAATTCTAAAATTGATATAAAATGGAGGAGTTGGTGTGATCTCAACAATGTCCTCCAATGTCCTCGATTCATAGTATCTCTTTCATTCACACATAATTTGAGCAACAAGGGTTAAAAAAATCAAAGAAAAAAAAACAAAAAATGAGCACCCTTGGACCCTAGGTTACACTTTGGTTCTCCAAACCATGAGATCTCCGTTAAGTTGTTTTTTTTGGTCCAAACAAATTGGTTTCCCTCCAAAATGATGCTATGAAAGCTAAAACACAATTTGAGTTGTCTTGGCCTTGGACCCTTGTTTAAAGGCCTTGAAACCATCTTAAAGCTCTTGACCAATAGGAATGCTCAATTTCATTGGACCTTGCTCCTTGGATCCTTGTCTAAAGCGACCTTAAGTTTCATGCTGTGTTGAAGGCCAATGCACTTTTTTTTCTTGTTTTTTGAAATTTCTTCCCTTATATGACCAAACAAGGGGTTCCGGTGTTGTCTTTTTTTGACTTTACAAATAACTTTATTGTCTAAGCAATATTTAAACATAATGTTCTTGCATTGTTATAACGTGATTCAATAGGCACTAATGACTCATGTTAACATGGTTTGACTGAATGTAAGTGTTGGTAAATAAATAGGTAGATAACATGTGATAGTTATAAGGTAATATTTACCTACTTGTATATTTATCTAAATAGGTACATACCTACTTATCTATAATTTACCTACCTTCATTCATTTCATTATTTAATTTAATTCATTGTTCATTTTCATAATTACATTGAATTTTGTAATGAATTTAATAATGTAATGTAACAAAAATCTTTTGAGAAATTTGAATATAATGTTTTGAATCTTGATTGGGGTTATAAATTGAAATACAACATACCTTCATTTGATCAATTAATATCTAAATTTCATAATGAAATTGATTTTTCTTCAAATGTGGAGTACATGATTATAAGTCGATTATATAATTTCATGTTTATAAACTCACAATTACATTTAGTTAAAAAGCAAAGGCATTCTATACATTATGCGACACAAAATAATAAAAGTAATATGTTATAGTCGCAATAATCATACATGATGACATGTCACCATCTCTTCATATTTTAATGATTGAATTCAAACATGATGCTAGCATTATAATTTTCACATAGGTTGTCCACAATCCATGTATTGCTTATAATGTTTGTTTTGATTAAAATTGAACTTAGTCAAAGCATACAATGTTACTTTTTAATCATGTTAGTTAAGTCACAAGGTTGAATCATCTTGATCATGATTCACAATTTAGTAATGAAAAGGATATGTTAAATTTTGTTATCGTAAAAAAATCAATTGTGCTTTAAAACAAGCCCTAGTATGTACTTGTTACAATTTAATGGAATGACAACTCAATGTCCTACCTAGATACATAATGTCCTCATGTTCCTTGATGGAACAAACCTTACAAGGCTTTTTGCATAGTACATAAGTGATTTTGAATGAATATGTTAGTTCCACTCTTCTGCCATTGTTGCATATGCATATATGTGCTTGGTTAGAAATCTTTCCATAAAGAATTGTATTGGCTATTATTATAGGAAGAGTTCATTGTTGAATTGTGAGGGAAATAGACAAAAACAATACCCAACAAATCTAGGTTTTCATTTAGTTAGAAATTTAATTCTATTATAGAAGATCAATATCAAATTAATGTGTGAATAACATAGTTCAAAAGTGAAAATGCTACTAGGGCTCAAAAGAGATGAAAAGTGGCAACTTCTAGACTTTTCAATGACAAGGTTCCTTGAATATTTTGAAACCTTGTGAACCTTCCTATTAGTGACTTTCTTGCATTTTTACCCATTTTATATTGTGGAATATGCAAGACTTTAACCATTATGGAAAGTAATATGGACAATGATGTGCTTACTCCATTACATAATTTTGCAAAATCTTCTGCCAATGAGGAGTATCAACCTTAGTTACAAAATCATAATATGTTTTTTTATAGAATACTCTTACCTATTCTACCATTCAATAATATGTGAAATTAACATACCATACATAGGTTTTCTTTTCCTCCAATTTTAATGGTTTCAAAAGTTTGGTGAACTTTCCCAAAATGTTAACACTTGTTTTTTGAATTTACAATTTTAAAGTTTTTCAAAAAATTCAAATTATTTTGTTGGCATTAAGAAAACGTGCATCATAAGCCTTTAAAATCCATGAGGTAACCAATTTGACCAAAATTTATTTTATATTGGCCAAAAGTTTTTCTACCTACTAATGCTCATACAGTTTTCAATATATTGAACAAATAATTGGTAAAGTAAAACTAAAATGCAAACAAGATAACACAAGCCACACTTGCCCCTTGGGTGATTGTTTATCGAATGTTTATTTTAGAATATTCTTGAAATATTTTGAACAATTTTTTTATAAATCTTGAAAATTTTCATCAAATTATTATGCTATGGTTTGCATAAAGAATTTGCTAAAAAATGTCATTTTCAAAAACATTAAAGTCCGTTAACAAGTCCTTTTCTATTTAAAAACATTAGTTATAATGATTTTAAAGCGTTTTTGGGTATTTTTCATTCATTAGATTGATTTCAAAATTTTAAAATATATATACCAATACATTGAAAATAACATTATGTAAAAAATTTTCATTTAAAATTTTATTATTATTATTATTTATTTTGTTGAATAGACAAAATCAAACACTAGTTACATTTGTTGTGGTATTTTTTGGTGCACCAAGGCAAATAAACCAACAAAATAAGCTCTTAGGAGCCACCAACAAGTTATGACAATTTGATCAACATGACAAATCAACTAAAAATTATCATTATGTTAGGAAATTATTAAATATTGAACCATAAATTGATCTCCACAATAACCTTATCACACTAATGATTGATTTGGTGGGAAAATGTTATTATTTTATGAAATTTTATCTCTTAAAAAATATTTACAAAATTATAACACGTGTTTTTCCAACAATACATTGTCACATTTTGAAATCAAAAAATGAAAGGACATTAGACCAGACCATGTTATGTATGTAATTGTAAATAACCATTTTACATGCCATGTAAAATTTACAAAAAAAAATGTTGTGTAAGTATAAATCACAATGCAATACCTTCATGAAGGTATTGGATTTCACATTTTTCAATAACAACTATGCGATTTTAAACAAAAAAAGCAAGACTTCAATGAAAGTAAGATGACAAAGGGAGTTCACTTGAACACTATGAGAAATCATGTCCATGGAGACCACACTACCCTGCAACTAGAATACAAAACCATTTGAGTATAATTGTGTCGCAACTACGTCCTTTAAAATGCAAATCCTATGCACCTACATTTCATAAATATGGTGATTTAATAAAAAAAATTCCATGTTAGAAAATACACTAGTTGTTCGGTAGTTACACCATAGTTCTAAATGTGTTTCATATATGCTAATTTATATGCACCATATTTATGCATGTAGTCAACTATGTTTGACTTTTTGAAAAATTATATTGTAGTTGTAACGTGCAACTAAGTTAGGACTATTAAGAATGAATTACACATTGAGCACTTTTTTTGCAATTAACTTATAGTTTTCATAGGTGCAATTACACCATGTGTCCGCATTCCCACCATCCATGAGGTACAAACTCTATAACTAGTTTTCAACTATGAAGTTTGTCTATGTAGTTGGTTGGCCATTATGTTGTCACCAAGTGGCCATTGCTATGCCACTACTGTGCCACAACTATGCCACTATGTGGCCATTTGGGTACCATTAATTGTTACATATGTCTCATTACAAGGCCACAATATTGGCACTATTTTACAATTGGATAGCCATTACAGTGCCATTATTAAACCACTATTAAAATGCCACTAATTCATTATCCATGTAAAGTGTGAATTTGTAAACCTCAAATTAAATCCGAATGCTACATAAATTACATTAAAAATATTTATATTGGAAGTACATCAAGGTATTCAAGCTTATACATTTAGAATTTTTCTAAGTTACATGAATAAGTGTAGAATTGATAATAACTAATTTTTCTGCAGATAATTCTTTAACATCCACGAAGGTTGCATCTTGTGGCATATCTTAGACATAATATTTTAAAATATTTACCAAATATTAAAATTTAATTTATAGTTTTATTTAATTAAAAATATGAACTAAAATATATATTAAATAATTAACCCTTAATCTAAATTAATCAATCTAATTCAGACAATTTGAAAAATTAAAAGCAATGTGTATATTCTATTAAACATTCAATAAGTGTGTACATATGAATTTGTCTCTATACACCTTGGTGTTTTATACTCAAACTCATGTTCATTATTTCATAGTGAACTATTTGTTAATAATTTACTAATTAGTAATTATTATGTCATATACTTAATTACTACAAAAAATTAATTAAATTTATAATAAAATATTTTTATGAATTGATTAATCAAATTTAAATCATTATTTTGTTAGTTAACTCAGATAATAAATAAATAAATATCTAAAATCAGATAATTAATCATCTAATAACTAATTATCTAAATTCACTAACTAATTATTTAATTTGATTAATTAATTCAAATAATTTAAATACTAAATTTTGTTAATTTAAATGAGTAATTATTGAATTGAAAATAATTTGATTTGATAATCACCTATCAAATTAATTATTTTGATAATTAGTTATCTGAATTAACTAATTAACTAATTATCTAAATTACATTAACTAATTATCAGATGTTTTAATTCAAATAATTGAATTTCAAATAATTATGCTGAATGATTAATTATAAAATTCAGATTAATTATAAAATTAAAATAAAACACAAAGCATGTGGGAATGTTTTTTTTTGGTAATTGCAATTCAATTATAACTAGTGTACAATTAAAAGATTTCACCCATATGTTTTATCTTCAAGATTTCATTTCACAAACTATATATAAAGGAGGCATCTTCTTTTGTATTTTTACAGTAAAATACATGTGCCATGTTGATATGAATTCATAAAAGCTTAACCCTAAATGTAAAACACAAAACAAAATTTAAAAAATTATTTGGCTATTCTTTAATTCACCTACCCTTTTACTTTCCTACTTACTTGCTTACGTAAGCAAGGAGGTCCTACTTTTTCACCTATCTAGGTAGCTTGGTATGTAGAAGCTACCAACTTATCTACCGATGGTTATGTACTAACCTACATAGGTACTTATGTATTTATTTATTTATTTTCAAAATTCAATTAATATGCCATGTGTAAACTTTTGATTGTACCATGTGTCATAATTTAAAACCATTTTAAATGAATAATCATAATGGACGACATATATTAATATTTCAAAAAAAATCACCAAAAAATCCTCATAAAACCATGTGTTAAATTTTGATGAATGGATGAAAAATGACATCAACATGACATCATAGTTGTAATCATAAAAGAGTTGCATGGTAGTTGAAAAGGAGTTGTTGCGATAGAATTGGAATTAAGCTGCAATGAGTTACACTAGAATGTGATTGTATATATGGTGAGTTGCATGCCTTGCAATCCATGCAACTTGTTCAATAGCACTCATGAATGTAGAGATACAATGAGTTGTAAATGGTCATTGCAACTCAAAAACAAAGTTGCAAACCTAGTTGCAAAACACCCTTTTTTTCATAGTGGAAAAATGTTGTTGGTGAAGTTTTCAACAATATTAGGAGTTGCAAGATGACCACAACACGATCATTTAAACTTGCAAAAAATTTAAATGAAAATGAACAACATGGGGGAGCTCATTGTAAACCCTAAACCTTGCTTTGCAAGGCCAATTTGAAGGAAGTTGCAAAACAATCACAAGAAAGGGGGGTGCAACTTAACAAATAACATAAGGAATAAAGAGTAAAAAGCTCACTTAAAACAAGTCATTGGAGCTTTTAACAATGTAAATGTTGTAAGATGAAAACAACACCACCAATTGCACTTGCAAACAACCTTCAAAGAAAAGGGAACAACTCAGGGAAGCTCACAAGACCACAATGAAAGAAGTGTTGCAAGACATCATTCTTCCATACCTAACTCTTTCTTCTTTCTTGCATATCCCTTTGTTCTTTCCATGAATTTATGATTTGCCCCTTTCCCCTTTTGTTTTCTTTTTCTTTGTTGAACTAGCTCCACTTTTGCAATTAAACCTTGGGAAGAGAAACAAAAAGAAAAAATGCAAATGTTATTATGTGTTATGTTGATTTATATGTTTACACTATTTTACATGGTGTGTAAAACCATATCTATGTATGTGCTTCTTTTTAATTTACACTTATATTTATCCTATTTTATGTAGAATGAAACAACCTTACACAATTTTACACTTACACATACATGTCCAAAGTCATACATTTATATTTGAAATGTATATATATTATTGATACCATATCTACAACCAATGTTTAGTAATGTGATGTCAAAATATTTATTTATTTGAAAAAAAAGGTTGAAAAATAAATATAAAAATTGTTCCCTTTGTTTTGTATTTGCCATTATATCCCACTAATTGGGATAGTGCAAACCTTATAAAGGATTAGGGTTTGATTTGCATGGATTTTGGCAACAAACAATAACTTCTTTTCTTTTCTTTTTTTTTTGCAAAACTTTTTATGAATTAATTTGTGGTGAACATTGATTGTAGGTATGTTATACATTTACAAGAACCTAACATTTATATCAAAAACCATATGCAATCACCAATATTGCCTACTCATATGAAAATCAATTTCAAAAACCTTTATCAAACAATTTACAAGACAACCACAATGATAGTTTTTTTTATTAGTGCAATTTTCATACACTAAATTCATAACACAAATACAATACTTCAATATGAAAGTCCACAGTAAGTGGTAACTTATTCACACTGCTTTGGTTACAAAAGTAAAAATGTCATAAATAAACCTCATTAAACATACCTGGGCTTTGCATTGCTTGGCAATCAACATTCTTTTGATTCCCCTTCTTATATTTCCAAATGATTTTGAATGGTTAAATATTATGGACATGAAAAAACACATGTTAATTTGTTTTTTTATATCCATGTTGGTGGGTAGAGGAAAGGAATGAGATAGTTAGGTTTTCATATGACCCTTAACATTCTAGTCCGTTGGAATCAGATAGTTATTAGAAAATGAGGGAGATAATTAATTTTCATATGATCCTTCGTATTCAAGTTAGTTGGAATTGGCAATGGACAACCATATGAAGGATTATGCAAAATCCTCCCTATGTTAGAGTTACCAGTAAAGTAACCATGTCTTCACCCTGTTTTTGGGCCTCCTTTCACCCCCTATCCCCTCTTTCAGTGGTATCTGCAAAGTAAAGATATTTTATTAAATTTCAGCATGAAATGCTGAAACGCAGCATTTAATGCACGAGGTTCGAGACTAATTACAGTGGTTGTACAGTTAGGAGCCGTGAAAATTTATGTAGCAGCAGTGGTGGCGTTCAGGAAAAAGGAAGGACAGGATGAAACTCAGTTTAGCCTACCACCAAAGTTGATAGTTTTTTGCGTTTCATCCCCCGTTGAATGCTAATGTAATTTTTTGCAGGTTTTTTTTAAATCTCACCCTGTGTATGACCAAACTCAGGGTACTGGTGCTGGGTTTTTCTTACTTTACGGATAACTCTATTAGCTTTGAGAAAACTCTATTAGCTTTGAGAAAACTCTATTAGCTTTGAGAAAACTCATCGCTGGAATTCTGGAACCATGCCTTCCAAATTTGGGATTGCCTTTGGTGGTGGATATTAGATGTAAATGTCACATGGCAAACTGTGTGAAACAAATAGTCCACTTAAAATGCCGAACCTTTTGGAAAATGTAAATTATGGCTCAAGTGAGTGGGCAAGCCTAGGTAGACTCCATCCAATAACTACTAGCCTTCTAATTTTTTGTTCCCATTATTATTCAACGTCCTCCTGGTAGGAGTCTTCTTTTTATTCGGTTTTGGTCTCTTGTTCAGGTGCTTTTATTGGGTTCTGTGCTAGGTCCCAGGTGGGACCTAGGTGGCGTTTTTTTCCTCCAATTTTGTGATGTAGCTAAAGTGGAGATCATCCATAAGATGATTTAGCCAGATTTGGCTACAAACTAGATGTGAAAGTATATAAAAAAAACAGAATCGTTATATATTCTTGGCTACCTACTGGGACTTATCATAAGAACTTGCCGATTTGGAATTTTCTTCCTTTGAAATTTAGCGAATTTGGCGGCCATTTTTCCCATGGAAAAATCTGTGCAATAGGTCGAAATTATATCATTCAGGTCCAAATTTGATGAAATTTTGCCAGAATAAAAAAGAATAGGTGATTAGGCTATCCCCAGGTGGTGCCGCTACTACTTTGTTCTGCCAGTTCCACTTGTGACGTAACTCAAGGGTCAGAAACAGTGTAGTGATGTGAATGAAAAGTGGCAACACGGGTTCCTTTTTGGAATAAGCCTTGGTCCAATCCGTTTCCACCGAGCAGAATGATGTCTGAATTGTCAACCTGCCAGGCTGGAACACGTTCCGGGGTGGAATGGGCCCCATTCCATAGCCTGACGACGTGAAGGGGTATGCCCAAGAATAATAATAGTACTTTAAAAAACCGGTTCAATATTCAACGATTTCTGTCGGGATGAAAGTCAAACCCTGGCAATTGTCATCCACCAAATGGGGGCGCTGGGGATGCCAACGTCAATGGGCAGGTCTAAAAAGAAACTGGCCCCTATTTTAGTAGCCCTTTCATACCTATACACCCATTTAGGTGGGTGGTTTCATACCCTATAACTTTTCATACCTACCAGCCCTTTCGTACGTATAAACCCTATAAGTTTAATAGTCAACACTTGAATTAATTTTCTGAGTGCAAGTAGGTGGGCCATCGTCCACATAGTCTTTGGCTTATAACATGTTAGTGTATCTTAAATATATGTTTTTACATGAAAGTGAGAAGGAAAAAATACTATGGACTAGGTAGACAATCCCTATAATAAACTATGGACACAATTTCCCTCCCTTTTCCAAATGTCCAATTTCAAAATGTGAATTATTTTCTAAGCCCCTTGCGTGTGGGACATATTAGAGAGAAAAATGGGCACTTTTTTTGTCTTTTTCCTAATGAAAGGAAAATTGTACCACCCTTGTATGAGCTGTTTTATCTATTTCTTTCACCGCGTCTCATTGTGAACCAACTTTCTAACTATAAACATGTGAGTGCCCAAAAAGTCCCTTCTTCCCCGTGTCCCAAAAAGTGGCCATATTTTGTCTTCCTCTTTCATTCCCAAAATCTCAAAATATATTGCAACTTGTGGGGGGCAACACTACCTGGAAGAAAAAATTGGCTCTTTCTCTATTGCATTTCTAAAAGAATTGGCGCCATTTTTCTTTCCTTCTTCATTGCAAAATTGCTGAATGATTATTTCTAAAATAATCATCAACAAGTTTTGAACCTGCAACTCCAGGGAACAGAAAATACCCTTAAAGCACTGCGAGGAAATTTGTTGTGTGTGTGTGTGTGTGTGTGTGTGCGCGCGTGTGGAGGGCACCTTATATCCATGAGTTTCCCTCCTAGAAATTGGGAGGAATATTATGCCTACTCCTGAAGGGTGGGATGGGAATTCTGCTTATTTATAGCTGTAAGAACCCCCTTCCCCCCCCCCCGCGCCCACCCAACTATTGAGGAGTAGGCACAAGAACCCTCCCATTCATACACCTTTTACAATGGGTGAAGCCCATGGGTGGGGGACATTCCCAAAATGCAGGGTCAGACTCGGTTATTGCCCATTATCTTGAGAATGCCCCCACCCTAGGGATTTACCTTACATCGCATTCAGCTCTGTTCGTCGCACGTCCTGTGCCTATTTTTGGAGCAAAGTGGTGTTATGTTGTTTCACATAGTTTCAGGTCCGCTTGCTCCCTACCCCAAAAACACTTAAAACATATCTAACAAAACATTTAAAATGTCTAAATGTTTTTGCTATCACCCTTTCTCGAGAAAGATTCAAACCAATGACTCTAAGGAGACCACAGGAAATACCCATGGTTAGTCTACCTTTCAACTTTGAGTGCAATTTTTTTAAGTTATTTATTTATTTTATAGAACACTAGTTAACCTTGTAAAATAATAACACAAACCTTGCACTTGTCGCCTGCTCAGCATGCTGAACATAGGTCGGTAGGATGCTGAACATAGAATCGGTAGGATGCTGAACATAGAATCTTTGGATGCGCACATGAGAAGCTTGCTGGGAGCGGAAGCTTCGAAAGGGTGCTGAGGAACTCAAAGGGAGTGACAAGATTGTTTCCAAACCCACCAACACACCATGAAGGATAGATGGTAAACAATTAGGATATAGTTTTTTGTTCGGTTCCAAATCGTTTTGAATTTTGAGAAACGGCTATGAATCTCTTCTGTGTTGCCAAGCTCACAAGCTCGTGACCTCGAGGTAGGTTCTAGGGTTGACCTAATTCGGCAGCTGGGTAGAGAGGAGACGGAGATCAAAGGCTCAGCGAAATCCTCCTCGATGAACTCCAAACTACTGTAAATCTTCGACTCCAGATCTGAAAAGGTGTTGCACCAGCACCAGCAATTGTTGATTAAGGTTTGAGCAAAATCTTGGATTCCCGAAAGAAGAGTGGTGGCATCTGAAGAAGACAATGGAGTTCACCTCTCACATTCTGGTTCTCAACTGTCTGAACCATTAAGAAGAGGTCCGCATGTGTGTTTAGGAGAGGAGAGCGAGCTTCTTCACAAGACCCATCTATTGGAGGGAAGATAGCTTCTTGGGTGACTCCTGTATTTCCTCCTCTTCAATCAGCAAGCAAGAAAGCAAGCAATCCATCCATCTCTGCTTCTTCCTTCTAAACCTTAAAATCATTTTTCAAGACTAAGATTAGTGGACCTTGGGAGCCTCTCTCACCCCACTCTTTGAAAAAGTCAAATTGATGTCTTATTTGATTATGTAAGAGCATCTCGAGTGGTGCTCGGTAATGTGAATCACAATTTACATGATTTGCATGAAGAAAACCTACACTGGTGCTCAGTATGTGATTCACAATTTACATGATTTGCATGAAGAAAACCTCCATCGATGCTGAGTATGTAACCTCGCAAATTAAAAAAGGTTTTTTGAAGCATTGGTGATAAGGTTTAGTAAAGTTAGGGTTTAGGGTTTTGGTTAATGACGAATGCCACGGTTTTCGACGCTAAAACATGGGAATGGAACAAGGACTCGCTGACGATTATGGAGATGTAGGCGGCTGAACTCCAGGCGCTCTGTACACGTTACAACCTCAAGCCTGCCAAAACCGGCAATGCAGCAGCTGCAGCAGCCATTGTCAACCATTTCATGGTCCCTAGGGCCGATGTGGTGACGAAACAGGATGTGCACAATGCTATTGAGGTCACTATGGAGCACGTTGTGGAAAACATTATGGCTCCAGCAATGGAAGCTAAGATTGTGACTGTTATTGGCCAAGTCGAAACGTTGCAAAATAAAGTAGATGAAATGGCTAAGAGCTTTGATACCATGTAGGACAGTGGGGAGAAGTGGAAGGAGGTCATGGGCAGGAAGGTTGACAAGGTTACCAACAAGGTGGACCGGGCAACAGATGTTGACCTGGTCAAGGCTAGGGAGGTAAACATCCGGGTCATCAGGTTGACCATGAACAAGGGGCAAACCTCAAAACAACTTATGGAGTTGGTGCAAACGAAGCTGCTCGATAGGTTGAAGGTTGTTGACCGTGTGCAGGTGCAGAAAGTGCACCGACAAATGCCGTTGGGGTGACTAGATAAGGCCATTGATAAGGCACTGGCAATCATCATCACGCTGGCATCAGTACACGACAAGTTCACAGTGTTACGCGCTCGCAAAGGCTTGCAGGGCATTCAGCTTCGGCTTGACGAGGACCTGACTCCCGTTCAGTAGGCCTAGAAACGAGCTGTTTGGGCCACCTTCAAGGAGGCCAAAGAGGCTGGCGAACGGGTCTACTGGCGTGGGGCCGATCTCTACATCAACCATAAAGTTGTAAACTCTCCTACTTCATAGGAGGGCAGGGGCCAGAGAGACTTGTGCGTGTGCCTGTGGAACATCCATGGGGCTGCTATCACAAAGCTAGAAACACATGAACATCTGCTTGACCTATTTCAACATGTTGACATTGTTATTTTGACAGAAACACATCACTTCCCGAGTGATACATTCTCGGTCTTACCAGGGTTCTGCAGTTTTGATGTTGCCAGGCCTGTGATTCCACAGGGTGTTATTCGAAAGCACAATGGAAGCATTGCGGTACTAATCAGGGAAACATGGGCAAATAGTACTGTTGTTTGGAAGACTGCAAGGGATGGGACTAGGATTTGGCTGTGCTTGGGCAATGCTTTCCAAAGGCCTTTGTTCCTGTGCATAGTATATGCTGCTCCACAAGGCTCGCCATATGCAGACAGCAACCTGTTTGAACACATATGCCAAGAGGTTAGAGAAGCCATGAGCTTAGGCGGTGTGCTTCTTGCTGGGGATTTTAATGCAAGGATAGGCACAAACACTGACTTCATTGATTGCAGTCAACTAGTAGATGTGTTGCTGGTGCTACACGCCATTGAGGACACCTTGCCCAACGATATGCTAGAGTGCTAGAACCGCGACACCGTCACGGCTGGCTGGCATCGTGAGTTCCTGGATCTTTGCAGAACTTCTAGGCTGTTCATCCTCAATGGCCGCACACCAGGAGACATATTAGGGGAGTACACATGCCTATCTAATAAAGGTTTTAGCACTGTGGACTATTTTCTTACGACAGCTGACCAATTAGAGGGTGTCAAGCGCTTAGAGGTTAACTGCGATGAAAAGTACTCAGGTCACAAAGATGCGCACTCTGATCATAAACCATTGGTACTTATAATCACACAGCAGTGGCAACCCCCTCCTATTCAACAAAAGGCAATCAAACACCTACCACGTTTCAAATATGACATTGCCAAAGTAGCTGAGTTTAGCAGGAGTGTACAACATAACATCGGTGTTTGGGCAAGCCCAGATCACTAGTAGAAATCAGCCAAAATGTAACCAGTCAATTTACGATTACATGCGACTTATAGTCGTTTGCGACTAGATTTGAGAATATTTGCAACTACAAGACCAACTTTCAACTATTTTGGTC